>Ga0194135_10000364_pt1 | contig 26424 bp, 20 predicted proteins | sample LitLau_LLRF_2013_FD_134024 | JGI IMG/M metagenome (GOLD analysis project Ga0194135, IMG submission 134024) | Freshwater sediment microbial communities in response to fracking from North America - Little Laurel Run_MetaG_LLRF_2013 (version 2) | ecosystem: Environmental > Aquatic > Freshwater >... | reverse complement strand
GGTTAAGATGTAGAAGGAGTGAGGAATTTTAGAAAAATGTGTGTTAAATTTTATTGTATGAAATTGTCCAGGAATGACAGCAGTGCGAAGCTATAATGTATAATAATTTTAATAATGTCGTATAATATTGTTAAATGTAAATTGTTGTTGTGATTCTAAAGCATTTCCAATCAAAGTATTTTATGCAGGAAACAGACAGCTATTTTAGAATTTAGATTACTATTAATCGAGAATCTTCATATCTTGTGTGTTGTTGTTGGTATTGACAAATTGACTGGAGAGTTCACGTGTAATCCCTATTATGAAGTAGGCAGCTAATTTTAATAGTAATAATAAAAATACAACAGGCAACTCGTTTAATATGTGAACATTGGTATGATGATGATAGTTTTAATGTGAGGATTTAGAGCAATATAAGAGGAGGCATTGTATAGAGCAATAATTTTATGCAGAATATAAATAAGGGGATAATATAATAAGAAAAATCAGCAATATTTAAGAGGAGTGTGTAGTGTCGAAAAGGTCACAGGAAGTCGTGAGCCTATTATGTGCATTTGTGAGGTAGATTTGTCGTTGGTTGAAGCAGAATTGTACTTAGGGAGGGGCAATGGGGATGATCCGGGTCCCTTCAGCCGTTGTGATAGGAGTAGGGACGTTATTCTTTCTACTTTATCTCCTTCCTTGGCAGCATTTACCAAGTGTTCCTTTCCCTTCTCCCTCAACGTCAAGTCTACGGAGCAGCAGCAATAGATCCAGTTTGTATTACGGCACTCTGCAGCACCAACCAGACGCTTCTGCTGTTTACATTCTCCCTGTTAGTGCAGATCTCCCTGGGCTCGTCACTTACAGAGCTATTCGTGATGCTGGAGTACTTTTTAACGCTAGTGGCTCCGATGTTTTAGTCATTCTTCATATACAAAAAACTGGAGGAACGTCCTTCGAGAAACATATCGTTCAAGACCTTGTGATGGATAAGCCATGTATTTGTTGGAAGAAGAGAAAGCGGTGTAAATGTCCAAGACCGTTGAAGAGTGAGAAAACGTTTTTATTTCTGAGGAATGATTTTATTTAGTAAGCCATTTTAAATTGTCTTTATTTTATAGAGTCCGACTCCGAAGAAAAAGCGAAGGGCGAAAGTTCCGATCCGTGGTTGTTTAGCAGATTTTCCACCGGCTGGATCTGTGGACTTCATGCAGACTGGACAGAACTAACGTCCTGTGTGGATTCAGAGTTAGATAGAGCTCATGGATCACCTGTTAAACGAAGGTAGTTTTCATAAATCCGTCGTAGCTGTGACTGTGACTAGTTCTTTTATATGCGTTTTTATGTTTTTTAAAGGTACTTTTACGTTACAATGATTCGAGATCCAATTCATCGATTTTTGTCAGAATTTCGTCATGTACAGCGTGGAGCTACATGGAAAGCATCTCGTCATATCTGTAATGGTCAATTCGCGTCACCTGAGGTACTCTTTGACTTATTTACGTATTAACAATAATTTTGGCTATGAATCTGCACTGAATTATGATTTTTATTCGTATTAGGAACTGGGAAAATGCTACCCTGGTAGGAGTTGGACTGGGGTCAGCCTGACAGAATTTCTGCGATGTCCTCACAATTTAGCCTTTAATCGCCAGACTAGAATGCTTTCAGACCTCACACTAGTAGGCTGCTATAATAGGTAAAAATATTTCAATTTATCCGAAAGTTAGTGTACTAAAGTAATAAAATAATTTTTAATTTATGAATTTATAAGATCATACATGACGCCTGACGAGCGAAGTAGGATAATGTTGGCATCTGCTAAGCGTAATCTTGAGTCGATGGCGTTCGTCGGGATCACAGAGTTTCAGAGGGTAAGCATTGTCAAGACAAGACACACCAATGTTTTTAAATAAGAGATAGATAGATCCACTTAATTCGAATATTGCAGATTTCACAGTACATTTTCGAAGAAACTTTTAAGATGCGGTTTAGAATACCATTTTCACAAAATGAAGACACGTACTCGAAAGCGACTCTAGACAAAGCTACTGCTGAAGAATTGGATGCCGTTCGCCAGGCAAACAATTTGGACCTCGAGCTTTATGCTTTCGCGGAACAGATACTACACAAACGTTTTAGTTATTTCAAGCAGAAAGATCCGGATTTCGATGAACACTACAACTTTCTGGGAGAAGAGAAGGGTTATCATTTTTCATGGGATGATATTGAAAATGAAGACTAGATTTCATGATGATATTCTAAAATTACAAGACAGCAGTATTTAATGTTCTCACTTCTGCACCATCGTACTCGTAGTCGAAAATCACTCACTGTTCGATGTTGACGGCAGTTCTCTTTAACAAATGACCGTATTACAAGTGGATTATCAATATAGACATTAGGATTTTAATGTTATAAGTGAAACGAGGACAGTCGAATGATCTTAACCGGTCGCGTTTGCAAGTGTTATAATCATGTTTATTTGCTGCCCCGGGAGTAGCAAAAGTGAAATTATGCAAGTGCAATCAACATTTCCATAACTTATTTTGAAATATTTTGTATTTTTTCTTCTAACACTAACTAAAAGTACTACTATAGAATCTGTATGGTCACGGTATATATTTTAGGAGTTGAAAGTTTATAAGTAGCATTGTTCGATTATGCAAACTAAAATCATGAAGACATATCAAAATAACGATTCGCATGCAAATTAAGACTGGGATTCCCCAAGGTTTTTCACTTTCTGACCCAGTTACGTTGTGTGACACGTCAATCCTTGTCATTTGTGACTTCAAAATTTACTGTCAAAATCATTGCGACACGATATATGATGGTAACTACTGACGTGCCTTTGAGTAAATAAAGTCATTTAAAACTACCCAATGATATCACCGTGCGTTAATTACTTGACATGCATACCCTTATTTTATTTTATTATGTATGAATTGTATGATGATTATTAGTATGATTTGATTATGTACTTCAACGCCTACTAGTCATATGCAATCATCATTTAAAAAATAATACGAACACAATAACTGACCATTCACAAGGTTATTATTTAACGTTGCACACTTTTAATGCTTAGACCTGTTTTTTTAAAGTTTTTTCAGCTGTTCATGTACTGGAATTTTGGATCCTTATTTAGACAAATAATTACAACAATTAAGGGAGTGAAATTTTCAGCCTTATCTTATCCTGGTAACTGTGATTATCTGTTAAAGTTTGGAATCTTCTCGTAGTTTGTAAAGGACAAGATCGAGTGCTGTTAAAGCATCTTCGGAGGAGTCGTGTCCATTTTCTGATTCTTGAATTATTCGACTGAGGAAATCGGAGGCCAAGGATCTTAAGGCTCTTTTTAAAGGAGGACCCAGCCGGTGCGGGAATAAGACAGATGTATCAATCACACAATCGTGCACAAACTTGAGTGCAACCAAGTCCGACTCCAAACTGTGGCCAATCATTATGGTATTAGGGCGAACGTTCTTAAGCATTACCGCTTGAACGTCTTGTATTGTTGTATTCGTGCTGTTCACATCTGCTTCAGTAAGACCGCTCCATTTTGTATTGTAATCTAAAATCTTCGTGGGTGGTTTTACTACTGAGTCGTACCTATATAACAAGCATAATATTTAGTACATGCATAATATTAGTACCACTGAAAACCATCAGATCAGTGGAAAACTTACAGAACAGATCCATCCACTCGAACAAACGTGGCACGTGCTAACTCATTTCCAACAGTTGTGTAAACCATTTCACAATCCAAAGCTATGATATCCCATTCGTCGTTTCCGATTACTTCGTCATCAGCTGCATCTTTAACTGCTGAAACAAACCCTTGCTGCTGGCTGACAGGTAAACTTCTAGGAACATGCATAGGATGAAATGCACAAGGAGACGCTTCGATTGTCTCACCTCCGCAACAAGAGTAGAATTTCGACCATTCTCGTTTATTTGCTAGAATTTAGAAGTGTAAACCTTGTATCCGGCGCGTTAATTCAGAATACGAATTTAAATAATCTGCAGTGCTAACAAAAATAAACTCACTTTGTTTTCGTTGGAATCTCCCTGGATGATATTCGCAGCCATTTTCATTTGGCTGACTTCCGTCAAGCTCATGCTGATAAGGCTTATTACAACGGTCACAGGTTTTTTTCCCTGTTTCGTAAATCATCGGCCGATTATCGTAGCGAGGCTTTGCGTCAACTCGACCTTAAATAACATGAAACATCATAAAATACTATTCGATCAATTTGATTGTAATACACAAGAAAATACCTGGAATATTATCTTTTGAGGGACGAGGAAATCCATTATCGATCAAAACCGATTCAGTCAGTACGTAATCAAACAACTTCTTATACAAAGCATTTCCACGGGGTAATTCAGGATATAAAGTTAATAGAGATCCCTTGGGACGATCGGATACGAAGCCTAAAGAAGCTGAACCTGGCTTACAAGTCCCACTGGCAGTTGATGAAACGATAGGCGAAGTGGAAGCCACCGAAACAGGAATGGCAAGGTTTGATGACTTAGTGGAGTCGCACAGTGAAGTTCGAGATTTGAATCTCGATGGAATTGCTGGATATTGGCTTTTACTTGCTGGAGCTGGGGCTAATAGTAATTAAATCGATTGAGTGTATGTATACTTATGTTATAAAAAACACAAAAAAGTAGCCGTTACCTTTAACGGAAAGTTCTGGAATATTATGACCATTGCCAGCATCATTCCGAGCTTCTGTTGATAGTTGTACGTCGCGCTTTAAACTGGTTATTCGAGCCCCGATTTTTGATTTGTATAAACCCAAGGAAGACGTTTTGTTAGCTACTTCTGCTTCCTCTCGAATGGCTCGATCGAATGCAGGCTTATACTCATCAGAAAGCTCCTGACACAGCTTAAATATCTCGTCTAAACAATGCTGTCGTACTATATATGATATTTTGGCTGATTTGACTGGAGAATCTCGGACTATTTGTGGCGGACCAGCTTCCTTTGGTTTCTGTTTAGGTTTAAAATAGTGAAGATATAATTTCTTGTATGAATTAAGAATTAAGATTTCAAATCATTGTATTGTGAAATTACCACTTGCACAGACGGTGTATGAGCTTTTCTAACTGTTCCTCTGGCATGGCTTTTAGCAATAGTCGTAGCCGACGATGACAAGCTACCATCTTTCACAATGTTAGCAGCCTTAGCAGGTCCCTGGTTGGTTGATGATGCTGCATTCTTAGTACTACTTGGTTGTTTTGTGGTGCTTACTTTAGTTGGCGAAAATGTCGTAAGGCTTTGAGAGATGCCAAGTAGAGCCTTAGATTCCCCAGCGTTCAATTTCTGGCGATTTTTGAAGTCGCTTATAGCAAAATCGTTGTCGGGAGAGGCAGGTTCCGCAGTAAAGTCGTCGTCAAAGTCGTCTATTAGAGTTGGTAAGACGGATTTTGGACTTTCAGATTTCTTCGGGACAACTTTTGGTGCTGAAACTGATGCCGGAATACTTGACAAAGATGATGAAGAATGGGATTCTTTTCCATTTTTTGAGGGCAAGTTTGGTTTTTTAGGCGGTGGGCTTTTATCTTTATCATCACTCCTTCTTCGTTCTCGCTTACGACTAGACAAGGAAGAGTCTTTTAGAGATTGCTTTGAGGATGACGAACTATTACTATTGCTTTTCTCTTTTTCAGACTTTGATTCGTTTTTATTGCTTCTCTTAGGATCTCTAGACGATCGATCTTTCTCCTTGTCTCTGCCATTCTTTTCCCGATCTTTGAAATTCTTTTCTTTCGCTTTACCACTCTTATCTTTCTCTTTACTTTCCGTGGTCTTCACTTTAACATCCTTCTCTTTCTCCTTTTTTTCCTTCTCCTTCAATTTTCCATCCTTTTCTTTCTCATTGGCATGTTTGTTATTTGATTTATCCTCAGCTACCTTGGTTGGTGATTGAGTAGAGACTGATGTACTTGAACTGCTTGGTTCACCTTTCTTAACTTCTTCCTCCTCATCACTGGCCATGCAGGATAACAGCTGTTTTCTGGCATCCTGTATATCTGTTAGAATTAGAAAAAAAGCCAATTAACTTACGCATACTGCATACATACTGACCACTTCCACAATAAAACAAATAATTACCAGACTTAGAATGGCGAAAGAAGCAATGAGGTTTTTCGCACAACCCAATCCCATAGAGAGGGCACGGAATACTTCGCAACAGTTCTTGAGACGGCAACATAATCCTAGTTAAACTATATATTGGCTAATAATAAAAAAATCAGTCTTAACAAGTAAGTTGAAGGCACAACTGTGTGCTTTCTTCCGATAAGCTTCTTCGGTACAGGTAATTCAATCAGTAGACGATATGAACAAAGAACAAGATACCCAAGCACCAGATGTTGTAGTCAACTGACTGTATCTCCAGAGATCTCTAAAACCAATTCAAAATTCACGCAATCAGCAACTTATTATTATCTTCACTCCAAAGACCGTAAGAACAAGCTTAAAAGTTCAAATACCGTTACAATCGTATCGTGTACTCACTCGAAATAATACAAGTTCATCACAGGATTGATAAGCGGAGAGGCTAAAGATGATGATACAAAAGTAGAACTAACAATTTCGATTTCGAAACCCTCTTGAACAAAAATTTAAAAATACTAAAAAGGTTAATTTCGGGACTTCGGACACTCTCCCCTCGCAAAAACGGAGAATTTGACTGAGCAGCTCTAACTCTAACGAAGGAGACGACGGAAGACAGAAAATATGAATTCTCACGAGTTCAAGTTACGCGCTCGAATGTCAATTGAGGAGGTTTTTTCATTGGCAGACGAGAGAGAAACCATGGAGCTCTCCTCTCTCGTCTTCTAGCTTCATTAGGATTTCATACATAGATTTCATACGACTATCTAGTTTCATGAATATGACTGTTACTATTATGACTTATCTATTGTCTATTATTACCTAGATAAAAGTAAGTTCGTTGTCGGGATACCGGAGTTTGTAGCACAAACGGTACAAGGTGGTATTGGTTTTGGTGGTGAAGACCCACCAGCAGGAGAGGAATAAAGTATTTTAAACTCTATGACATAAGAACAGAAATTGCAGGTAGCCCCGATGAACTCAAATGTTTCCGCAAAATGACAAAATAAGCTTGAAAGGGATTCCGTTAATCCAGACGTAGACACGAACACGAGTACCTCGAGGTTATCATAGTTGGCGACGACTAAACAAGGGTTTTAGTACTTGTTCAGGGATTTATAGACGGGGTTGGTTTATGGTTTGTCTTTAATAATACTTTATATTAAAGTGTTATATTAGTCATTGTTGGTTGTTGAGAGGCAGTTTGATTGAGGTTTGAGGTAAGAATTAAGTACTTCCATGCTGCTATGAAGGGTGGGAAAAATTACCGATACGTTGCAATTTCTGAACCGTGCTGATTATTTCAAAGTGATGCTATAAATAAATAATTACGTAATATCGTTTCTAAACCAACTGTAAACTTCATGATGAGATTTTAAAACATGGGTTCAGGTGTTCGGGTCGGTTGTGTAATATTTTTTTGTTGTAAATGTAAACAGGATCACTCACTTTGTCACCTTAGGAGAATGAATCTCACAGGAGAAAACCTGCTACGCTTTTGGGCAGCCTTAAGGTCGGATTTAGAAGGTCTTCAAGGGAAGTTTCTAGATGGAAATTCATTTGAGTACCAAGCGTTCTGCAAGAATGTTAGAGAATCGAAATTCTTGCTTATTTTGAAAACGTAAGCATTCAGTACTTGCAGTAATAGTAATATGATCATTTGTTGTGACAAGAGGAAGTTGATTATATTGGCATTGGCTTGTTTAAAGCTACAAATTTTGTTTTTTTTATTCATGAAGGGCGATTGGAACTGGTGAGTCTAAGGAGGAGCATTACGCAATAATGATGACGGTGATGTTGGACGTTGCCAGAGATGTTTGGCTTGGGGAAGGACATGGAGGGAATACAGTTGCTGTGAAAGATAATATACTGGCGTTTAAGCGTCAAGTCTTTGGATGTTATCTCATTTACTCGCTGTGGATAAATCAACCATTTATTGATAATAGCCGTGTTCGAGTACGGATTAAAATGGATGCGCAGGACATAAGAACGCTGAGGCTATTTATTGGAACGTATTTAGATCATCCACTGCTTGAAAGTTCCGTAAGAATAGGTTTGGCTGGAATTATAGGATTTATGCGTAAAAATTCGTTCCAATATACGCTAGATTCGAAAGAGGTATGCTGATAATATCAATATGCATTGCATTGGTAATATTTTAATATTTAAGTGTGCAGCTTGTAATTGAGAGCTTTGAATTTTTCGCTACTTCATGGGGCGTTATTGATATAGTTCGGAATCGAAGTATGGAAACGAATATTAGTAACCAACAAGAACAGTCCATTAACGGTGAAGATTTTGGAAATGCGAGAAGTCCAGGATCACCTTGTCTATTCTGCAGCCTGTAGAAATGGCGGAGAACATCTAAAGGAAATGCTGGGCTGTAAAAATGTGGTGACAGAAATGATAAGTAAATCGATTATAAGTAAAGGTTGGAAATTCATAAGTTAAAAGTATGTATTCGCGTGTTTATAATAGCTACTAATAGTTAAATGTCTGTCATTATTTTAGTTAACGACACTTTCAAAAAGCCTGATGATGCTGTTCTTGACCCATTGAAGTCGACCATAGCAATGCATGAAGTGGCTCTCCTCAACGAAGCAATAAAGGATATTGCGAAGCCGCCAGTGCTTACCATCGATGATTTGACGATTCAGGAAGCAGCGCCCCGAGTTGTTCGTGCTGAAATCCGCCGTAGAATGCAGGTAGCGATCGATAGCCTTATTAGTGTTTGCATCATGATATTAGGAACCAAGTTCAAGTCACGTAATTTTTTGTATCATACTACATTTTTAGAGCAGCACGAGGCTTTTTCTGGCAAAGCCCAAACCCTCGAAGTCCCGTTATGTTGGTCAAGGAATGCTTTTCGGAAGAAAACAGGAAGAAGAGTGCAAGAAGAAAAAAACGCAGGGTTTTAAGAGAAAACGGGGAACATGTTTGGAAGGTGAAGTCTGGAACTACATTAGTGGGAACCCATTGGATCGGCTTGTCTCACAATTGTCAGCCACAAACTTGGAAACCCCAAGTGCTGATACTGCTGATGCAGCGAAAAATTAATGAAAACTTAATCCGAGACTAATCCTTCTGGAACTCCGCAGTTTTTAATTAGTTGGTGCCACCCTTTGAGGGAGTCTAATAACCATATATAGAGTGTATAATTATTTGAAATGTGTGCTTGTCCTTTCTTCGTCTGAATTTACTTCGTAGCATCCGCATCAATGATTCTCACAGTATTGAAATCACACTGAACAAAACTTTGTCTCAACTTCCCCGTCTTGTTTCCCGCAATTGGCGGGCAACTCTGTCCCTCATTCAACTTGTGCTCGCGAGCAACGTGACTCTATCAAACAGAACGAAGCCGTATCCACTCCACCACCACGTTATTTCCGTAAAGAAAGCCGTCAAAACAAATCGTCACGATGGAAGCGGACGACAGCACCGTTGGATCAGCATTGTCGTACGAAGAGAAGGCACTGAAGGCGAGCATCATTGCTAAGCCCATGGCTTCGAAGAAGTTAAGCAAGAAAGTGTTCAAGCTCATCAAGAAAGGTATAGAAGAGAGATAGTGGGATTTAACTCTTTACTCATTCAGTTTGACTACTCCAAAAATTAATTTATTATTTATTAATCATGTACTAAATGTGTTAACTTTTATACAGCATCAAAACAAAAGATGTATCTGAGAAGTGGACTTAAGTTAGTGCAGACAAAGATTCGCAAAGGAGAAACTGGGTATGTTTATTTCTTGCAATGTTTAATTATTTTTCATTAGTATTGCTCGGAGGAACATTCTTCGTAATTAATTGGTATTTGTGTTCTAGGTTGGTGGTGCTGGCAGGAAATCCATCGCCCATCGAAATCATGTGCCACTTACCAGCGGTTTGTGAGGACAAGGCGATTCCATACGTTTATGTTCCTACTGGAAGGGACATCGGGACAGCGATGGGAGTGAAGCGCTGCTCTCTCGTAGTTCTCATCAGGAAGCATGAAGACTTCAGTGATCTTTATGACGAAGTAGTTGAAGAAGTTAAACTGCTTCCTATCCCTCCACCTATTGAAATGTAAAGGCTTACCATATTTTGGGTATCCTTTTGATGTTTTCTGTCGTATTTTAAGTGATTGAAAAGTAGTTTGCTAGTTATTAATGTTATTCATTGATATCTAAAGAATATTATTACGTTATCTATTTTTATTCATTTTCCTGTTTGATACAATCTTACTATATAGGCTAGGACGTGCCTATTCGTAATAATAAACGCGTGAGTTGAAACATTTTGGGGTACATTTTTTATTTTTTCCACAAGTTCAGTACAAATTGAGTTTTGTGTTTAGAATTATCTTACTAAATGGTGTATTGTAAATGAAAGCGCAGAGATTAGTGGTCAGCAAGGAATGCAAACAACTGATTATGTGTTCGTTGTCAAACAGTCATTGAAAATCTACAGATTTACACTTGCTGTTCTTTAATTTTCAGCGGACCTGGCAGCTCAGCATTTCTTCGTAATTGTGTTTTTGAATTTGATTATCTGCAGCAGCAATTGATAAAGTCGATGTGATGTATAGATTAAAATAATGGCATTCAGTTTTGCAACTCACATAATGCATATCTTCGATTATATTGATAAAAGCACTTAACTATTCTTACAAATTAGAGAAATATGATCACCTCGTCAATCCTCCTGAAATCGTTAACTGAGACAGTCTTATGAATTAAAACTTGTACTTCGTAATAAATACAAAGGTGAGAATAAATAGTTACTTGCAACATATTCGATGCTAGTACATTAAGGCTTTCTATCTCTGGAATTTTGTTTTGCAAGCTTACCGTTAACAAGGAGACTAGTTGAATGATCAAGTAACTGAGTTTCTAGTCTCTACGTCAAATTAATACCTGCTGTCAGTCGTTTAAATTCTACGGAAGCCTTTATTATATTAGTTATTAAGTCTTGAGTTTTTGCATCTACTCTGGCTGGTAACGTTTTGAAATAATTACGGCAATGTGAGAGAACTAGAAACATGAAAACTATTCAGATCACAATTATTTTTTGCGTTGTTTTCCTGAATCTAAACACGCGAATGAACCAAGCATAAAGTTGAAGAACTTTAAGGCGTGGCTTCCACCGTTTTGTCAGTTACTTCTAGTATTTCTTTTTTATCATCTTCAGAATCGTCTCGTCGAGACTTTCCTGTGAAGCAGAGACATCCGGAATTGTTTCGTTTTCGGCTCTTTTTTTCCAGATTTTCTGATTTATATCGTTCTAGTAAGGCTTTTTGGTAATAATCAAAGTCTTTTACATACCTAAAACGACAGAAATGATAGTTAGCTACTGTTGTGTTTCAATCGCAAGTACAAGATGCTTTAAAACACACCAGACTGGTGGCCATCTATATTGCGAGATCCATTGACGATTTTCTGGAGCAAGTTCTTTGAACAATTTTCCATGTTTTCGACAAACAAGGTCGTAATTTGTAGCCAACTGTATCATACACCATTGTGCGAGTTGCTCAACATTATGGAACTGACATAATAATATAATACAGTTACAAAAGGGAGTCAGATATATCTAAAGGTAGTAAAAACCAGCTAATGCTTCACCTGTGCTGGTTCCAAAAGTCTGATACAATCTTCCATAATATCAATATTTAGTTTCTGTTTCTCAGAAAATTCCTCAATCATCAAATTTTCAACGTAGTTGACCAGTCTTGCTAAACAAAGTCTGTCTGATAGTTCTAATACTTGCATTCCTACATCGGTAGAAACAGGAATCGAAATAGAATCCGTGTACAAATACTCCAAGAGACACATGAACGCCTCTGCCTTCACTCCTGGCAGAGAAACCTGTTAGAATGCAGAATTGAAATAGCTGGTCAGTTACACTTGTAGAATTTCATTATATAATAGGATCGTGTTTCCAGTACCGACTGGCTTCGGCGTTCCTTGAAATCACGAGAAAACATAGCTTTCATAACTTCACTTCTTGCCATCAATAATGCTCTATGTGCCGAAATCGTTCCATCATCCAAATGAAAAACGACATCGGTAGCATAATCCGATAAGCACTTGTTCCACATAGCTATCTTCAATGTCTACCATTGTAAATATGGTAAAATTAGAAAAAAATCAAATGGGGAGTTGCTATCTCTATCGCTTCAGTACCTGACGATATGAGTTTTTCAATTCTGCAATAAGTTTGCTATCTCGGTGGGGCCAAGTCTCTAAAAATTGGTTGATTTGTGGAATTCGGAATAGCTGTGAAGCTTCTTTCATGTCCTAGAATGAAACGACCGAACCACATGTTACACGTCAATCCATTGTTAACTATAATATTTAGTGTTAATTAAATACCTCCAAAGAACAAGTTATGTTTGGAAGGAGTTCTCCAGTATAAATGAAGTATAAATGAGTGCGTATTGCTTCGTACGAAATGTTATCACAAAGTTTGACCACCACCTGAAGTTTCTCGAAATCGCCGGATGTATGTCGTTGACTGACACTCTCGATATAAAGAGAGTAATCAATTTCTGGCTCATCCAATTCCTGTCTCCATTCCAATTCAGAAGAAGAGCAGAATACTGCATTTACATATCCTTCTGGATTATTCAGCGTTTTGTCATGTCTGTCCGGTGCCAACAAACATTCAGTCTCATCCGTTGTGCTTTCACTTGTCTGCAAAAAGAACATTTGATCACCATGTAGATTTTAGATTACAATGTTTGGTGGTGGAAGCATCCCATACTGGATTTATAATTCATGTCTTAACATTTAAATTCATAATGCATACCGTGCTCACATCACTGTTTCTTCGCGAAGTGCGATGACTGCTTTCTAAGGCTATTGCTGAAGATAAGGTAGGTGAACCTGCTCCAACCACAAATCTGTGAGCTAGGATTTCAGACTCTCCTAAAAGTAGTTCTTACTGTTAGTTTGCAGCATTACAAACATATAGCATGAATATGAATATTTTACCAATAAGAAAAACAAGATCAGGGTAGTTTCTAGAACGAAACATTTCTTTTATGTCAGATCCATAAGTTCCAGGATATACCTCAATTCCACCTAACTCTTTTTTTGGAGGACAGTACGGAGCCTGTGGAGTTAGTGGAACATATGTAAGTCATGAAGCACGGAATGTATCTTAATATAGCAGATTGTGAAAAAGTTTACTTGTAGGAGTGGTTGCTGAATGTGTTTTAAATTGGTCACCCAGATTCTCTGGTTTCTCCTTGCTATCAAAGCACACCTAAACCAAATTCTTTCTATTAGGATTACTCGTAATTACACACCTCTTTGTGAGCTAGCATAATTTCATGAGCTTTAACCTTATAGCATTTTCGAAAACCTGGTTCACTCCGTAATATGTAAATACCGATGTTTCATAATAAGGTACTCCGAGTTCCTTTGCAAGAGCTCTGGCTTGTTCAGGCATAACGAGATCGATTTCCTTCGTGGGACGTAGGAATGGACTTCGATCTCTGCAGTAAGACAAGTAAGTAGGGTCCCTGCAGAGAAACCTTAAGTCGTTTTTACATCCAACCAATCTGAAAGCAACATTAATATGCTAGATGCAGTTAGAGAGCCAAGAACCGACCAAAAAACGTATCATGAATAAACTAACACGACAGGCGTATCTGGACAGAATCTTCTGATTTCAGGAAACCACACATTCTTACAATGCAGCAATGAATTTCGGTTTCCAATTGAAAAGCACAGAAGAATTACATCTGAGCGTCCATAAGCAAACCTTCTGTCTTTCTCATGATCTCCTATAAATTACCAGTCTTAGCATTATTAACAATCGTAAAATAATCAGTAATTAATCTCATTATATATCAAATTAACAGTTGACGTACCAAAAGTATCCCAAAGTCTCAGAGAAACCTTAAAGTTCAGCCAAGCATGCAAAGTATATATAATAACCGTTTCATTTGAGCATAATCTTCTAATAAAAATTCTGTTTTCATGAAATGCCACTAAAGTAATACCTGAACACTGTCGACTGTGGTCATGGATCTCTCGAGAACTTCTTTGTACATTCTGTATTGGTCGATGGCCCAAACAGTAGGAACCTTATAAAAGTACAGCGTAAGAATCATCTGCAAAATTTATGCTATTAGTAATAGTATTTGAGCATCTTACATGTTGTCGAAAAAGTTGTCTGAGAGAAACGGTTGCATTCAAAGCTCTGGCACACACCAGTCTCGTCTTTCCAGTTGCAGTGTCCCCAACAAGAACACATTTCACTAATTCCTGGCCAATTATTTCGTATTCCATGTCAGACACTGCAAGAAACAACAAAATGTTTTTTTTAGTACAAAATGTCCTTGACTCTGAATTTCAGTCTGAAAGCCCAAGACTCTCAGAAATTGTTCAATTGTTCAAGATGCTTCATACCACACGCATGTGTGTTATATGGTATTTTAGCTGTAACTCGTTATATAGTTGATTTATGTAGGCTCTAAGCTCTGATGCTCAGAAAACTTTGATTCCAGTATGAATTGGTGACTAGTGAAAGCAGGTTACTGTATAGATAGATGCAGGAGTACGAATACTGATTAAGAACAATTAAAGGACTTATATGGTTGGTTTAAGACGATTAAATAAGGATCCTGTGATCGTGTTAATGAGAACCATGATATTATGAGGAATAAGTTGCATGGTGCAAGGAAAATGCTGCTTGTTCATCACTTCTGCAAGTACTAACAATGCATGTCAATGTAATACGTATATGTTATTACGTGGTTAAATTCACGTGGGTTGTGAGTTCATTTATATATTTGATACTAGTCTATCGAAGTTATACTGAAAGTGTGAAACCCCTGTCGAAGTTATTGACTTCCAGAATTCTCTGACAGTTGCTGTGATATAGCGAGTAAACATGATGATGATGATGATGTAGTTTGTGTAACATTACAGGATGAAGTGCGAAAATGCTGGCCACCTGAAACCTAAGCGCATCTAAAATTGATACTGGTGATGATGATAATATCAGTAGTACAAATCATAGTTTAGTTAAGCTTTGACTAAATCAACATAACGAGGCATGTAAACAGATACTTCGATCAGCTCGGTAACCCCTCTTCGCACCTGATGTCTAATGTGTTTGTTATTTGTCCAAGTGAAATTGATACACACTTACACACCACTATGCACTATGTATTATCATATCTATACATAGACCAGTTTCATAGAGACGTCAATTTTGCCTTGCCTGAGAACTTGTCGAATGCACTTTTTCCTACATTCAGATATCCTACTGACTATTTATTATAGCTTCAGCTACTATTAGACACTTTGAAACTCTGCAGAATTTTGCTTACAAGATTTGATTATTTATGACTCAAATGCTAAAAGGCTTTTATTGTCGACCTTAAATTAGTGGTATTATATATTTATTTTCCTGTTCAATTAAGTGAGACTATGCAAAATGCAAATGCTGAACGTTAAAGTGACTATACATAAGTGTAACAACGGCTACGCATATATAATTGACAGGCAACAGGGAGCAGGTCACAACACATAACAAATTATATATGGCGGAGGTTGTAGTATATGTAAATTCAATTGTATGATTTTAATTTGCGCGTTGTTTTTTGTTTACATTCAATTAACTATTTAAGGATTAACACTTCAAGCATGACTTCGCATAGTAACACATTATATGTACACCATAACAAGGTGTTTTTCGATGTTTCGAATCGTTCTTTCGTGTAGTAGACTTATTTGAATGGCTAAAGAAGTTCTTTGACTTTGACTTACGATATCCCATTATGACTGAATGACTAATAATATGAACTTAAGAAAGGCATTTAAAAACATACATAAACTGCGTTGAACTAGTGTCTAATGCAATTAAAGCACGATGGACTGCATTTAAAAGTGTGTTGTTCTCTTGAGACTTACCATATTTATCGCGTCATGAATAATATCCAACGTTGAAAAAATGTAAAACAAAAAGAAAAATACATTTAAACATAAGAGGGTAAACTGATACAATAATATTTAGTGCTTGAAAAAGCTTTAAGCTGAACTTGAAACTCAACATTAAGAAACTTAAGAAAAATATATAGATGAATGAAGAACTACACAGAATTCCTTTTACTTCCAGACAATCAGTGAGAATTAAAAGGGAATATTCTTAATCTATTCCGATCCTTATCAAAGAAATTTTATACTTAAAATCGACTGCTTAACTCAATTACGTATAGTTGTAAGATAATGCATAAATAATTACTAAGACTGTAAAAGTTAGTTGCACAATTCGTACATAGATAATAAGGATGTTGAGAACAAATCCAGATCTACTAACGATTATCCAGAAAACCAAGAAACTGAAAGGCTGTCCGCATAAAAGAAAAAAGAAAACTAAAAGCAAAGTGAAGACAGATTTGCTAGAGAAGGCTCGAAATCGAGATTCTTATCTTTAGCGAAGGCAAGGACTATAAAAATGAAAATCATAAAACTTATCGCACTTGTTTCTTCTTAAATCTCATTGTACCCGAGACGACTTCACTCGATCAAATTTCGATCCCAGGCGAAACTTATTATTATTACTATTCTTATTAGATTAACAACTGTAGATTCGATTTTGACAGGTTCCATGCTTTTCCGTGTGCAAGTTTCCAGACTAGTGACACACACAATCACTTTAATTAATACGAAGTGACTTTCATACAAAAATTTCGGCTATGCAATATGAATAGCTGGACTCACAACAGAATTTAAATGTAATATAAATTGTATCGGTATTTATTTATATAACCACTTAATACCATTTATATAACCATTTATAAACTAAAAGACAAAACTCCAAATGTACAAAAATGTACTAACAAAATCTGTGCTAGTGAAATGAAACACAAAACTAGTCGTAGTAGAACTCCACTCTGACACTTCTGACACTGACTGACTGACTGTATGAGACTTGTGACAAAGAGAGATTACTGCAATCACTGTGTGGAATGAATGAATGAATGACCAAAGTGGTGTAAAGACTGTGTATAAGCTACTGTTGCTTCACTGATTTAAAATTAAGTATGCATGGACATGTGTCACATTGAGACGTTATAATAAGGTTTCCCTACTACTTTGAACTCCGTGTGTTTATTAATTAGCACTTTAAACTCGATCAGTCAACACCTAATGTGAAACTGAATGTATGTATACAACAACAACAGTGGAAATACAAAATACAACAACGACGCACGTCTCTGCAGGAAAACAGAGATCTCTATAAATATACTTACTAATAACTTACTATAATACTTACAGTTAAGTTTGTGTGTGTAGGTAGACACCCGTAAAACTTAATGAGAGAAACCTTTTCACGATGAAGCAAAAGCAAAGGTAGTATTAGGAAAGTAAATGACTCAACTTCTATATACTACTAGTACTATCTTTATATGTTTTTGTATCTCAGAATTATTATTGTTATTGAGTGCCTAAGTTTATCTGCTCAAGTAAAGAAGAACTCTGTGTGAATTCAAATATTGTAAAAACTGATACAGGTTTGGGTTTACACTTTATTATGTAGTGTGAGATATCCAGACATCATCATCATCTGAAAGAAGTGTTTATTAAAAAGTGTATGAATCTGATGATGATGATGATGATAGAGCTTCTATATATAATAGATGAGTACGACGCGTATGGCGTTCCTTCTGAAGCCAAAAGCCCAAGACATGCTGTATACATATGCAAGTATAAAAATAATATACATGATCAGCGTTATGCGTGGAAAGATTTTATTTGTTTACATACTTCATCATCATAATCTATTTCTGTACTGTAAGTACAAGTGCATTGAAAAAGTAAAACAGGAAAACTTGTCCATTCGTATGTGCCTAAAGGTTATCCTTGAACCACTTTGTATCATTTCGATTTAAAGATGGGCTTTATAGTAAAATTTTTCTTACAATTAGTTAGCTTTAGAGTTGGAACTGCCGATATATGTCATTTTAGTGGCAGAATGAAATGTATAGACCGCATTGTGTACTTCCCTGTTAGAAAAAATTGCTCTTTCGTAATTTGTCTCGTTTTCATTGTATTACACTTTGGTCGGCTCAGGGAAATTGAATGAGATTTTACAAAGTGGATGGGATTTTCATTTAACCACGTAAAAAACCCTAATGACAGGAAATCATGAGCTGACATTTGGTCTTTCCTCCTCCTCCTCATAAGTCTCGAAATGCAGGTGACTCATGAATTCATTTAGTACACTAATTCATGCGATAATAGCAAGTCTTTCTAGACAATATACCTTTCCGGTCTCAGCTCGAAACTTTTCTCATACTTGAATGTGAATTTTGTCAATCATATCAGTCAATGACTTAATTATTTTGTTTTTAAAGGGATTACGAGCAATTTAAAATTGATCATTTTGTTGTCTTGAAGCAATTTGAACTAAAAATAGGCTTGCTTAAACATAAACTTGTCTGTTGAATCTGGTGACTGATATATCAGAGACTTGTCTAACTGTAATATTGACTCAATAAGTTAAACACTTAAACTTTAAACGTAAATATTTTTACTTCTAAAGTTAAATGATTCTTGAATGTTGATATGATAACATTTCCATTTCGTTACTTGGAACAAAATTCTTGCATCTTCATACACTCTAACACACTCTTAATGAATCCAATGTATGCATTTTTATTACCTGTTATTGAAGAAGGCGCAAGAGAAGGAAGTGTTCAAGTGAAAGCACTGATCTTTTAATTGTGATGGCAAAGTTGATATAAAAATAGCAGAATATCAATTGAAATTTTCGGAATGACTTGCGACTGTATATTAAAGTTACATTTCAAATTTACTCGTTAAGTTTATGTCATAATACTATATAAATAATGCTCATTATTACTGGGCGGAATGTCGAATATTTGGATGAGTCTATATCTTACGCAAATAGTTATTAAAAATCTTGCTGACCATACTCTGCTATTTAAATATATGGTATTATTACACTTTTGATAAGCGATGATTCACTGTTAAAACCACCTAGCTCTCACTTTCTGTCTCACTCAGATGTGCGAAATCAAAAGACACTCACGAATAGATTATTGTAAATATACAAACGAGTATTGCATATATCGATATATGTATATAAACTCGCAATAATGAATCGACAAAGTCAATTAAAGATTAATATAATATGGATTGAGTGGAAGGAATGCACCTCGCGAATAATTTGGAGCTTAAAGATTAGCTACACACATTACATATGTGTATATACTTCGTCGTTGTTCCTTCTTCCGTAATATATGTCATCATCACATATAAAGTGAGACAATAAGTCTACTATGCAGGTATAAATATCCTGAGACTGCTGCTACTTCTCACACACTCACACACAAACTGACTGTCAGGAATAAATACCACTTGGCAGGTTCTTCATCCTTCTTGCTAATCAATACTTTCTTTCGTAGCTTTCACCACCACTCTCTCACGTAAAACACAATGTTCTCGCAAATTGTAACTTGATCACCCATCCACCATCGATTAAGATTAACAATATTTTCTCATATAAGTAATTGAGTCATCGACTCTCTCTCTCTCTCTCACTCCTCCGTATTAAATATGAAAGAACATAATGACGCTGCTATATGCAAGAAGAAGACTATAGGAGCAATGAGCATTCAGACAAATCGATGATGATAAAAGTTCCTTTTCATTAAACTGTCCAACTCTCGTTGGGAATTCTGATGAGGAGGACTCGTTGAGTTTCCGACCGGATCTAGACCGTGTGTCTGTGTTTAATATAGGTGGAGGTGATGATGATGAGACTTGAGACAACCTTCTTCCAGACAGCAGACACTACTACTAATCTTAAGGGTACATTTCCAATAGGAGTGGCAATTGAGAAATATCGAAAGAAATATTTGATGAATTAGGATATATGGGGAACAGATATAGAAGAATGGCAAGGGAAAGTAGTTTTTGAGAGAAAGTGACTTCCTCGTCTAGGTCTAGAGCCTCGAAGCGTCAGAGTCACAAGATCCACACTGAGTTCTCTTTCTGAATGACTTGCTATATGCTATGTTGTAGCATAGTGTGCGGATGTGGGTGCAGTAAATAGGGACTACGTAATCATCCGAGATGAGCATTTTTGGGAACAAATGCTACACGGCAAAATATCGTACCCTGTTCCACACACTCTATATTCCTTCCTACAGTGTTATGGAAAGCTTGAAGGTGAAATGTACGAAGGAAAGAAAGTGCATCATCTATGCCAAGTATCGTACATCGCATGGAGTGTAGACTTCTAGCGCAGAACAGGTCGTTACCCATATGATGATGATGATGCCCATGACCATGAATTTTGGATACTCTTTTATACAAGGATACGTGTAGGCAGCTACTACTACTTCACGGCTCCTTCCAATAATCGTTAAGTAGGTATTTGTACTCTTTCCTAGGCTTTATCGCAGTTTTTAAGTGCGATTAATCATTCAGTTCTTAAAAGGATGGGTTCATACTTTCTACTCATTGTTAATATTATCAGGGTTCAAAAAATCAGAGACAATGTGGTGAGGTGCGTATGAAACATTTGTTTATTACTATAAAGGATAAGTTCCCTGAATATGTCTTGATACAATCAAGTAACTACATAGTTAATCGAAGTTTTCAGTCATTATATTTTAAGTCCGTATACAATAATACAAACCTAGCTATTTCATATTTAGTATTCATACTTGTAAGTAATTACGCATATACTAATAGAAATATTGTAATTAGTTATTTGCGGGTGCGAGCATATTGTGCTGTCTCGGCTCAACTCGAGAAGTCATACGTTAGTAATTCAAAAGACCTCACAAAATGGCACCTTTTCAACTTATATAATCTCGCCATTACATGATAATTTATACCAATCACAGAACTACCGATGTTGCTTTTATTTTGTGTTTGCTCTTAACTCTTATGTAGCAAATTACGAAACAGTTTGAAGTCGCTTTGTCAAACTTGATCACTCTTACTTTTAGGCATTCACGACCGGATTTGTTTGAATCGAAGTCGAGAATTGCATTCCAAAATGCATTTTCTTCCGACACTTGTTATGAAGCAAGAACAATGAACAGGCTGGGACACAGTACATGCAAACATTCACTTACTGAAACATACATACACGTGGTCATTTAGATGACTAGTGTTACTTTTAAAAAATAACCTTCAAAAAGTAGATGCAGTCAATGTCTACTGTTCTCATACCTACCTGCACTCAAATACTTTAAACCGCTAAGACATCTATATTAAAAACCATATCGGGGCTCAAATGCAGAAATATTACAAACAGCATTTCAACGTCTTATAGGAGATCTAAATCATGACTTGATATTCATTTAAGTTCCATTACACACCATGCTACTGATCAATCGTAACTAAAACAAATAGGCAATACATGAATTGCAGCTCAGATTTTTTACTTGCAATTGTGTAGATTTTAAAAGGTAGATAATCTAATATATATTGAGACCGTAAAATGAATTACATAAATAATATTATCAGTCGCTTCCTTAACTGGAGTCGAGTGTCACTGCCAGCACATTCGGTAATATAGGAAAACTTTGAGGAGTAATATCACATACGATTGACATTAAGACTAAACCCTACTTCAATACATTAATTTTGTTTCAGTAAAATGTTTCTAATTGTATCGCAGAAAGTAGAAAGGCACTGGAAGGGACGAATTCTGTTTGTTCTGTATGATAGCAAAGTGTAAGTTAGCAATCCCGCTTGGGGACTCGCTTAGTTCGAGGAAGAGTTCCACCGTAAGTGCTACTGACCTGGAAAATCAAAGAATATCAATAGTTAGGAACCAGAATAAGCAGACTGTCAATAGTTGTTAATTATGATTCGTAGATTTATAAACAGCTACAAAACGATTCACTAAACACTAATTTTAGTAGCTCTTGAGTAAGTCAGATATCACTTTAGTGCTGGAGTAACGATTGCATTCTAGGGTTACATTTTGAACAATACGGTAGAACATGTAAGGTCACATATACATGCATTTGAAAATAAAATACAAAATGCAACCCACTCAATTCACGCACGACACGTACTTGTCATTTACATTAAACTTAAGTTGCATCTTCCTTCTCGACGTTTAGGCTAGCGGTACTGCTGGAATTTTTGTTCACAGCGCGTTTTGATTTAGAAGAACTACTGCTTGGCGACTTGGGAGCAAATGGACTGAATACTCGTTTGAATGACGAGGATGATAAAACAGGGACTCGTGTAACTTTTAGATCACTGTTGCTTAAGCTCTTTTTCACTTTCACTCTAGGGGACTGCGGTCGGATTGGCGAAGGATTAGAAACAGCTGACAATGAATTTCGCTTTTTTGAATCTGTCGTAGTGGGTTCGATTGGTTCAACTTTCTTTCTAAGTTTTACTTCATTTGAATGACTGGGATCAAACTCTTGCAGCACAGTTTTCGATACCATTTTGACACTAGGTTTTAAGTTGCTATTTTGGGTAGCTGTTTCACTGCCAATGTCTGACTCATTTACATCACAATCAAAGAATGTTTCACTTTCAGGGTCACTAGATTCATCAAGACGTTCACAAACCAACTTTTTTCCTTTCGCCAACTCATCCCCTACTAAACTGTCGTTATCAACCCACTGAACTGTAGGAGTGTCTCTGTCTAGCATCATCAATTCTCGTCTTATATTTAATGGAAGTTGCATTTGAGAAAAGTCTTGATACGGAAATGAAGAACTAGTTGAAGGGGACATGAAAGCTGGATGCATATTTGGAGGATACCAGCCGAAAACTAACGGCATTTTCATATCTTGGGGAACCGGTGAGAATCTTTCGAACTTTGATACAAAATCGAAACGAATAATAGAATTTACAGCCCTATAAAAATGAATGCCTACGCATTTATGAGCTTTTTGTTACCGCTGTAAGATTTCAACCTTACGAAAGATGAATCACAAGCAAACTCACAATGCGTATGCATTAGACAACGTTATTAATTACTCTTCAGTAAGTTCAATTAATGGTACCTCTTTCTTTTTCCGAGCGCTGATACGTCGAGTAGATGGCTGCTGAGATTCAGTTTGATCTGATAAGTCGTTCATGGAGAAGGGCTTTGACTTATAAAGTCCTACATTTGAGCTGGCCGAATCGGAGTCAACTGCTGGAATGTTTTGTCTGCAATACATATTCAAACAAATGTTACCATTATGTCAAAAATTTAGTTTAAATATTGGTAGCAAAAGCTATTGTAGCTCACCTGCTAGTTGTGGGGCTAGGAGCTGAATCGAAAGAATCCTCAGACCCTACAATGAGGTTTGTTCTTGCTATTATACAAGGCCAGTCACTAACGAATTGCTTGTTTTTAACTAATTAACTAATTTGTTTACCGATAGTGTCGTCCATTCCGCGAAAATGATTATTCCTGTTCAAATCTGCTGCACCAATATTTTCATAGCTGTAAGTCCGGGAGACTTTGTTCATAAATCGATATTCTCCAGCGCCGGCCTAGAAACAATCAAGAGATTTTCGGTAAATGACAATCATTAATAAAATCTAATGACACGAAAGGCATTGACAAAGATTAGAAATGTGAAGAGACGTTAGTCAAAGATTGGATAAGTGGACTGATGTCCGTTGTCAGTAAGTTAATTGTGTAAAAAGTAAGCAAGGTATAACCGCAGCTGTTTGAGGTTCACACGGGACTTGAGGAATTTGAAGCGGCGTCACGTCAAACCCTTCACTTTCATCCCCCGGTCTCATCTTTGTAGACATGTCGGCAAATAATTAGTTAAGCTTCAAGCAAAATTACTATTGTAATTATCACAAAAAAACATGAATCTTACTCGTAACATTGAAGTCATGACAAATTCCGATACATAAGAGAAGACTTTAGCCCCCCACTGGACAAGCAAGCTACTCGTACGAAGCTTGAATTCAGCAAGATAAGCGTCGATTTCCTGTAATTAATAAGTTAATCAAACAACAATAAAGCAGATGATGGAAATAATATATTCAAATAGCGCATCTGGAGCTTTCAGACGTACATGTTCATGATTTGATAACGATGGATGAATCACTCGACGGTACAAAATGCTTCCGCCTCTTGTAGTTGGAGACAACATCCATATCATGAAAAGAATTTTAAGCTCGTAATAGAACGGGAACCTGAACAAGAAACAAAAAGTCAAATGGTGCCTCTGTCTGTTGTTTTTATTATCACCGAATTGGCAACTCACCAGCATCCAATGAAAGTGTCTGCGAAAACCTCAAAGAAGCTAAAAATCGAAAATACAATCCAGTACATCATCCAATGGACGTATTCCTTCACATCTTTAGTTTTAACTGCCTTATAAGAACAGTACGCAGGGTAAAGGAGTCCATAGACCATCCTGAAAAACAAACGAGGTTAGGAATGTTAGGATGAAAAACGACAAGTCAAGCATCATTTATGAACTTGAACTACGGGTGAAATTGACGCTGTTGTCATTGATCTCCGTACATTATATCTTTTATCACATGAATAAAAATTCAATTCAGCTCATCAGTACCCGTCGATATTCAACGTTCTCAAGGATTATTTTAATTTTGATAGTGGTCGTATTTATAGAGTGGAAACTGTCAGTTAAATGCAGGATTGTCATCCTATGTGTCTTTTGTTAGTTTAATGTCATGAGAAATGTGATTTTTGAAAAAGTAATAGCCGAAGTCTTGTATTATGGTAGTTTAAAGGATACATGATTCTTTGCAGGAGAGATATCATTAATTTAAATTGCCATCCTTTCTACTCTTAAGATCTTTAAAAAATTAATGAGATTTTTATGTTGAACTATAAGTATGGTAAAAGAACAGTTCGAGGTTTTGCTCTGCTGATTCTTTCACCCCTTTTCATGAACCATCCACATGTAAGAACATCATATATATATTACATTTTAATATACTTTTGCATCGCAAGAGAATTTTAATTGGAGCAGCGATCACCAAGACAAGAAAATAGTCGTTTACAATCGAGAGAAGCAGAGACAGGGGTACTTTTACAGAAGTGAGTAACACCAAAATTCTTACTAGATAATATTATTACAATCATTTCAGTAGACCAGCTTAAAAAATAAACAATTGCATCCATTTTCTCAAGAAAGACATCGGTCAAAAACACGTCAGTTATTAGGTTACAGTTATCTCTTATCTGAAGTGAAGATTTCTTATAATTGCTGCCCACGCAGCGCAACAAAATAGTAAAAGACCATAATCTACAACTACACCTGAGCTGAGTACAAACATAAAATCTCCCAAGTCATCCTCTAAAAATCCACTCTGATCAAATAAGGAATAGCAAATTAAGAATTACTGCCTATGCATGCATTTCTGTATTGAAAGTCAATGTCAAGAAAGAATTGTCTAATTGTGGTTACAAGTCTACAACGTTTGTACACTCGTAATGAGATTTTATATGTGTCTTGAGATTTTGAAACGCCTCTATATATCTATGCAGGTAGCAGCAAACCCTCTTCAATCTTCATCTAGACTCCAACAACAACTTCACTCTCCAAGTATTACCAATACCTTAAACTACATAATATAGCCATCCCAAACCCTCAACTGCCAACTATACAACTCAACCGTCAACCAAGGATGCTGCTGAAATGATGATGCGGAGTCTGAGATTACATTCATGTCATTGTATACAAAATATTCGACCTTAAAACTAAAAAAGACCTATCCGACCAAATTTGGACACCTGTTTTTATCATGTTCCCTTCGCGAGATGAGTTGATAAATCAATGCTATTGGTTTTTAACCTTCAGTTTAACATCCACTGCAAATTATGTTCTTTACACCCGTGAATGGACATAATATTATTGCTATTTAGTTATTTCCTGGTGGTGTTGCATAATCACTTATCGTTAGTCTATTGACCGACTGTGTCTTGTACCCTGAAAAAGGTCACCCTTATTACTCGATTATTTATTTACATTCCTATCTATTAGCCCGACTGACCTCGGAGAAAGAGTATAGCATGCATAGCTTGCATTTATCTGACATTTTATTTACGGGTGATACGGAACGATCAATGATATGTCGATTAATTACCAGATCTGTGGCCTACCCGACAACACAAACTACTACTACTACTACTAATACTACCATGGAACACGGTCCCATTCCACCGTAGTACCAATGTCACTAGTACCAATCATGCTTCCTGTACCTACTACCATATAACATTTCACCATCTATTCTAACTTACTACACAACCTCATGGTCACCACAATCCAAGCAATACAACTGCACTGGAAAATATATTTCATAATCGCTATAACCACCTATAATT
>Ga0194135_10000363_pt1 | contig 26433 bp, 19 predicted proteins | sample LitLau_LLRF_2013_FD_134024 | JGI IMG/M metagenome (GOLD analysis project Ga0194135, IMG submission 134024) | Freshwater sediment microbial communities in response to fracking from North America - Little Laurel Run_MetaG_LLRF_2013 (version 2) | ecosystem: Environmental > Aquatic > Freshwater >... | reverse complement strand
CTACCTTTGGTTATTGGTCAGTGTGTGTGTAGATATATTTATAGATGCGTATATACAGTGTATAAGGAATAGTGGCAGCTGCCTTGTGATGAATAAATCATGAATCCATTAGTTATGTCGCTGATGTGCATTTGGATGGCTGAGGAAATATTTGCTCAATAAAACGAGAGAAAGAGACCAAACCGATTTTGATTGCTTTCTCTTTGTCATCATCTGCTTTGGGTGAGTTGTGGAGTGTGAGGTATGTTTAAAGCATATAAAACTCTTCAAAAACCCCTTCATTTCAGGACGTAGGCTATACGTCTGTGCTTTCTGATGTTGCTTGCTACTACTGCTGACTGTAGAGATGTGTGTGTGCTAAGGTTTAAAAGGTTTTTATGCGTCTATGAAGGAAAGACGAAGTGTAACACATTCATATAACAAAATGACCGAGAGAAAGTTTTCATACCCGTAAAGAACAGTTTTTAGGGAAGAGAGAGTTATCCACCCGTTCCAAATGATTGTGAGAAAGGTCAAGTAGATCTGTAATACACGAGGAGTCCATCTGACCAGAGAGTCCTTTGTAATGTAGCTTGTTGTGTGAAACATCTAGAAACTCGAGAGTAAAGAAGTGAGTAGAGCTGTGGACCAGCCTGTCCAAATTGTTGTGACTTATGTTGAGTCCCCCGACAAGAGTTTTTCTGCCGAAGGTGTCAAAGTGAAAGTGAGAGATATGATTGTAGCTAAGGTCGACAAGAGTAAACTTGTGGAGAGCAAAGGTGGTTGGTTTGAGGGTGGTGAGTTTGTTGTGACTCAAGTACAGGTGAAGTCCTTCCGACTTCCCTAAAGAAGACGCAGAAGACGAAGAAGAAGAGAAAGGTGATGTGTGAGAATTTCCAGATGGCGAGGACAAGAAAGCATGTCTTTGTATGGTTTGAATAGCATTGTAACTGAGGTCGAGATGGGAACCTCCAAAAGATACAAATGACTCTGCTTGGATCGTCTGAATTTTATTGTGCGAGAGACGAACTTGACTAATGGACTGGTGGATATCAGGATGGAACATCTGACGGGTTAAACTTCCTCCTATACGATTCCACTCGAGGTTCACGTAGCTCAGGTTCTTGTTCGAGTAGAAACAATACTCCCTGAAATGTACAAATGTATTCGTCATCTATATCTGAATTATTCCACAAAGGAACGTACAACACAGCTTAGAGTTCGCTTTGCTTTCTCTTTCAGACTGACTCCTGGCAGTGAAAGTCAGTCATACACACACTTTCCCCCACTACTACTCTCCATCTCTCTCTCTCTCCCTTGTTGACTTGTTCAAAAAGCTTTTTCTTTGTAGAGAGAGAGAGAGCGAGAGGAGGGAGCGATCATCAAAATGATTCCAAATAAAACAATAGAAAATTCATTGGAAGGGCCGACTCTACATAAGCAGAGCGACTTTTAAGCTACTCTAGGAAGGATCAAAGAAAGTGTGAAACAAAAACTTTTGAAATGCACAAAGTAAACTAACCCAATGCTCTGGAGTGAGTTGTGGTCCAAAGCAAGCCACTCGAGTTGAGTGAGCGATTGAAAGATTTCGGAACTGAGGGTGGTTGCACTCTTTAATCCCATACTAATTTCCAGATTTCGAAGTGGCAGTGGTGGAAATGGCTCCAGCTCTCCTGACAGTTGACAAAAGCTCAGGCTCAGTTCATACAGGTTGGGAAATACTTCTGCCCGGAATACATTGCTCAGAGATGGATTTGAGGAGGTCGACAAGCCGCTCATCTCAGTCTCATCGTAGTCATCATCAGTCATTACTTTATTATTCCCCGGAGAGTGCGGATGATCCACATCCCCCGGACTTTGGAAGTAGGTCAGAGTGTGAATAGGATTGTTCCGCAGAACAAGTGTACTCAGGTTCTTCAGCTTCTTCATCTTTGCCAACTGGTCCAAGTGGGGAATTTGATTGTAACCCAGATTTAAATGTAGCAAGTTAGGACAACGTGACAGAAGTCGTAAGGGAATTGATGTCAGTTGATTTCCATTTAGTCCCATGTATGTTAATCTGCAGTCCCATCTATTTCCTCCGCCCCCTCCACCTGTGCAATTCATCAATCCACTTCACTAATTACATCCAATTCAAGTCACATTCATCCTAACCAATAGCAAACCACTTCATTTCTCAAAGTGGTTCCCAAATCTCACACATAATTTAAGTAGCCTTGTTCCTGAGTAATGAGCTTAACTAGTTAATTCACCCTCCCGGGTTTTGCTAGATAATCGAACACATTAAAACCTCCGTCCTGTTGCATTATTCATCCAGCTTGCCCATTTATTTCAAAGCTCCTTTTATGCTTTCCCAACCGTACAATAATAATGTTGTTACGTCTTTTGTCCCACACACTGGTTACCCACCACGCAGTATACACTAACTACACGAAGTACACAAGAATTAAAAGGGATTATTATATTAGAGACAAACCTTGGGGTGGGTTGACCCCATCATCCTGAATGAGATTAGACCCAACGTAGAGATGCACGAGGGAGGTTAAGTTAGTCAGAGCATTCCAAGGGATGTGTTCCAGTCGGTTGTTGTCCAGATTGAGATACTGAAGGGTCGGCGACAGAGACTCGAAGGCATCACGATCAATCGTCTGAATACGATTATAGCCTAACGAGAGACGGAAAGTATTCATCGAGTGAAACGCACCAGATGGGACCTTCCCGATGTAATTTTTGCTCGCGTCCAAGTCCAACACTGTCAATCCACTTCCGAAAGCTCGGGATGGCCAAATCTAACAAAATGAATCCTCTCATCATCTCCCAACCCTTCTCTAATCATTTTCCTTCTCTTCCTTCTTCCTCTCAATAAGGATGAATCCAATACCAAAATGTACTTTACAAAATGGTCAAAACTTCCTTTCCCTTCTCGGCGAATTGACCAGCACAACTTACAATATATGTACATATATAAACTGCTTTCACTCCCGAAATCTACTTGAAAGCTCTGCTGCACCAATCCTTCACAGACGATCCCATCATATTTTATGCATAGAATTATATTATACCTGAATGAAATTGTCAGTGAGGTCCAGCTGGTTCATCTGCAGCGTGGGAGCACCCTTTGGCCACGACGTAGGAATTCTATCGATAGAACACCCGGCAAGGACCAACCAAGACAGAGTCCTCAAGTGAAAGACTTCCGAGGGAAACTGAGAAATTGGATTTCTCATGAGGATCAGAGTCTGAAAGTAATTAATTAGAATGCTCTGTGTAATTTACTCATCTCTATTGATCTCATCATCATTTGCCATTATACTCTGTGAAATAGAAAGGTTCAAGTTAGCAAAGCGAGAAAGATGCGAATAAACTCTCCTAACGATTATACAACAAAATATTCTTCCACGAGGCGTAGCATGTGCTGAAGTTTGTTCATTATTTCACCAATTGGTGGAATCTCTCACATGAAACACATCAAATAATAAACATAACTTTGTTTATGACAAAAAGAGAAAGTTCTGTTTCGAAGAGTAAATATATAAAGAAGCAATTTTAATTATAAAGTTTGGAGGAAGCGATCTCTTGAATTCTTTATTGGAAAGTACACAAATGCTCACTACATAGTCTTTTTCTAAAGGCTCGTCGTACACTAGCTTAAAACAATTCCAATTTGTGTATCAATTTTGATCTCCACCTCTCACGCACTGCTTACATTCGGAGATAAACTCTAAACTCATCTCTCCTACACTTTTTCCAAGTAGATTTGCCCTCTGCATATTGATAGACAGGTTATTATACTTTTCTAGAGAATCAAGGCAAAACAAAGCACACAGTGTAACCTTGTGATCATCATCAAAAGCGATACGTATACAGAATTGCACCCAGTGAACTTATCAGTCCGAAGATGCCAAAGAATAACACAGCTACAAACCAGCAGTTTTGTGTACACATCATGGTTAAAGAAGGAAGGCAGTAAAGTGGGTGAAAGTACTCAAAATGTCGAGTAATCGGTATCAAAAGATAGAACGGGTTTCCGGTATTACTCTTTAGAAAGTACCTTAGAAAACATGGCAAGCAAGCACAATTGGGGTTGTGTAACGAGCGGGGGAATCTGATTGTTTCCGGAGAAAAGGGCTTTATACTCACTCTCTATACTAAACGGGGAATCATAGAAGAAAGATATTAATTAAAACATGGATTAATTTATCCAAGAAGATTAAGTTCCCTTCCGGTTGATTTAGTAGACTCCAATATCAACCTAACACACGGTCTCTCTCTCTCTCTTGCACCCATATCCATATACACAATACGCTAAACATGCGTAACACTAAAAGTCTACTATGGATTCATCGTATACTATTGTAGTGAGTAGGAGAACACTCGGAGGTTCCTCTTTGGTAGTTGGTAATCAAGAGGGCGGAAATCAATTGAGTCTTTCACTGCCTTTCCACTCTCTCTCCCCGTCTTTAAAGAGAACGAAGAAGGGAGAGAGTAAGTTAAGCTGAGAGAGGTAAAAGAAATTGATTAAAACGGCGATAAAAAATGACTTCATTCCACTACTACACGGATAAGGTTGAAAGCGAGACGGAGCATGGAGAGAGGAAGAATATATATATACATATATATATAGTATATATATCTACATGATGATATTGGAAGGAAGAATAAGTTGGTGTGTGTGCGGTTCTTGAAACAATGCGGGATTTATCTAAAAATGTAATAAGAATGTAGTAAGAGGAGTAGCAATAAAGAAAAGTTAAACCTGTAAATTAGGAGGGAGGCTGTGTTGGCTGAGATTTCTGATGAAATTGGATGTGAGGTCGAGCCAAATGAGTCTTGGGAAGGTTGAGAACAACTTCTGTGGAAGAGTCTGAATTGAGTTGGCCGAAAGAGTGAGTTGTCTCAGAGACCGTGACACTCCAAACCACTCCCCAGACACCCCCTGGATCAAATTACTGCAACACACATCATTCATCATCATCTCTAATCACTTCTCCTTCATATTTACACGGAAATGTTTATCAATTAGCTTCCCAGGAACTTCACAACATATATATATATATATATAGAACCACACAACTACCACAACCACCACCACCTTAAACCCAAATCTCATCTTTGCAGTGTATCATTTACCCATTGGAATCCACATGGATTGGCCAAATATTTCGGGATCTCCTTTATTATTAATCCTACTGTGTTTATCTTAATTGGAAAGTTTCATTTGAACAGAAATTCATCCTTCGTGATATACTTTGAGACACAGTCACATACAAAGCATACACTATATCTCTCTTGAGTCTCTACAAGGATTTGAAACAGATGGATATGATGAGACTCCTAAAGAGAGCGCGTCTCTCTCTCTCTATATAAATGGAATGAAATTCTGTAAGGATAAAACTCTCCCATAGTTAGAGAAACGGATGAGAGAAATTCTCCCACGAGTACTTAGAAATGGAAATGAGAAAGTTAAACTTTGGTTGGGGTCTGCTAATAGAATGATGATTAATTCATATGTTTTGTGATTCCTTCTTATCTCCCCACAGTCATATCGTGTGTCTCTATCTTTCTCCCTTTCCTTCCTTTTGCGGTTGCAGTAATGACATCATCATCACCGCTATAATTCTCTTGTGAAACGCATTCGATTAATTAACGTTGCCATTACTTTGGAAGTTACGGAAGAAAATTAGAGAGATCAAGAAGACCACAAATAAGACAACAAAGCTTTCTCCCGGTGTCAACCACACAGAACGCACACACACACACACAAGTAATGTACTACTTACCCTTCTATTATTAAGAGAAGCCACCAACAAAGTGTTAACTATAAGAGAATCGTCTCCACAAAGAAAACATGAGGGAATTTGTCTTTTGTAATGCATACAAAACTGCTGACTATATATACTACACTAGCAAACACACACTCAGACACTTTCGTGATAAAGTTGTGTTGCATCAATTTTAGATTAGACAATTGTTTCCGTCTCATGGAGTATAATTGCATTTAATATTAATAGCTTTGGAAATCGAGAGGGGCCTATAACTAACTACTAGAGAGAAGTAGAGGGGCGTGTGTGGTTCTACTTTTTGGGTGATTTAACTCCTAATAAATACACTCGGACGGGTTAAATGAGCCTTAAGATACTTTCTCTCCACATCATCTCCGCGTGTATCATCATTCCACCACCACCACCCGTTCCCCTACACTTCTTCCCCTTTCACGTTCATAATAATAATAATAAGAGAGACTTTCTTTGTTGATTTGTGAAGCACTGCCGCTGACTTCAGGAGATGAGAGTATACGCGGACACGTGTATAGTACATATACACTTGTAAACGTCTGGTGAAGTTGAGAACTTTACTCTCTCTCCTGATCATCATCATCATCATAGAACACCAGGTACAAAAATAAATTCAAAAGCCTCACTGAAACTTATAATATCTCTATGAATTATTCATCCCAGCTCGTTAAAATGTTTCCTTCCTGGGATGAAAGGAACGAATAACTAACCACACACAGTGTGTGTGTGTACATACACACAGAGTGTCAACAAAGATTGAAGAAAAGGAGAAAAGTTTTTTCCTTCTTAGAAAGTCTTTACGGGTAATGATATGAAATATACAGACTTTTGGTGGATTTACGAGAGATGTGTTGTTGTTGTTAAAAGTAAAAGTGTTTGAGCAGATGGACCTCGCGTCGTCATCATTCTCGCGTACACACACACACACACAAAGTCCAACTTCATCAAGGAGACATTCAAAGGAAAGTAGAGACTTGTTTAAGTCTTTTCTTCTTCCACATTGTGCTTGTGTAGTATACTGACCAGCTTACGTTTACGTAAAAGAGAGAGGGACAATTTACGTAAGACCACTTGGAGAGAATAAAGTTGACAATACAAGTCAATCCCAGCGACTTGTGTGTGTGTGTGTCTTTTTAGTCGCCTCTCATTCTTCTCTCTATATATACGTAATCGTCTTAAATATTCTCTCTCGTGTTCTGCTGCTCTCTTGAAGGAACTGCACGATTTGCTCTTTAGGTAGTAGATGATGAAGAAGCTTTGCTTTCCCGTTCGTGGTGGTGGTGGTTGGTGGTGGTTCTGCCTTATAACTTTCTTTTAAACATAAGTCCCCTTTTGTTCTGAAAGGCTTTAGTTGAATAAAGAGAAGGAATATTGTGAGTAACGACTTACTTGCTGAGATTGAGCCACTCAAGCAATTTGAGTGTTTTGAAGGCAGTGAATGGGATTTCATCGAGGAAATTGGCCGACAAATCCAACACTGTTAGCGAGTTACTCATCGAACTGTCAAAAGAGAGAGAGAGAGAAAGACTGTATAGCAAACCAAACATACATTTCATTCATGTGTTTACTTTTCTATACACTCTTGTGAATATCTCATGTGGATAGTTTAACACACCGAGACCAACACAACAAGCACACAAATACTAGTCTCATGAGAGATAATCTCTCTTCTTCACTATCCATCTTTTATTTCGACATCGAGGATTTGTTAATTCCACACACACACACAACTATCAGCTAAATCTATCTCTCTAGTGATTCTGATCGGTTACCTCAAGTTTGTGTTATCTGAAATCTCTACACTGCACTATACACACACACACATAATTTCTCCTAACTATTCTTTCACTAAATGTCCTACAAAAAGGAGAGAGAGATAGTACAAAAGAGAGACAGGAAAAGTAAGTTATGTGTGTATCTCTGTGTATGTGTGTGTTCACATAAGTAAAAGTGGTAAAAGGTTTGCCCCCTCCTCCTTTTCCCCGTAGGTACATTTGCAAGATCAGAGATGGTATAAAGTATAAATAAAGAACGGTAGAAAAGTCAGGTGTGTATTGTGTAAATGTGAGTAAAGATAAGGAACCGTGCATAAAGTAGTTAGTCGTGTGTGTGTGTGTGTGTGGTTTTTGAGATTAGAAGTGTAACATGTGTAATGGAGTTGTGCTTTTGAATTGTACATAAAAGGAAGTAGTAGAGAGTAATTCCCCAAGTTCTTTTATTATGTTACCCTTGAGATCAGACTCACTCACTCACTTTCTACCGCACTACAGCTTAACTCTCACACACTTCCCATACATGCATCCTCACGATTGCTACCTACATACATATATATTTATATATGTGCCTTGGCAAAGTTAACAAAACTATTTACAAGTGTACCGTCTAATTTCATTGGTTTCTCCTTTAGAATAGAAACGAATTCATGCATTGGATCGCTTCATTGGTGAAAACTTTGGGGAAACCTCGAATAAGGAATGAATGCTGCCAGCATATTCTCTTCTTCTTCTATTCATCCTTTGATGGTAGACACAACAATAGAAGAGCAGATGGTAAAAATAACATATCAGACTAGAGTTTGTATGGTCAAAAAGATTTATGTAAAGGAAATCCACTGCTACACACACTCTGAGACTACATAGACTGACTCTGTGCATTTGTGTGTGTGGGCAAAGAATGAATTTATGTGCACAATTGATTGACTCACCTGAAAGCGTATTCGGAAATGTAGAAAAGCTCGTTCTTGGACAGTTGAATATTTTGAATCTCCAGTCCAGCAAAAGCTGACCCGTCCAAAATGGTTAACTTGGATCCAACGATACTCACATGTGACAACACACCATGTGCTTCATAATCTGCAATCATTTATCAACTTGACATATCCATTTCTCCATTCCTTTTCCCCAGCATAAAGAAACTTTTCCCCCTAAACTTTAGACTTTAGAAATAAAAGAAACGATATGGGAACGAGTTGAAAAACGGGTGAAGATGACTTTTTAGTGTCAGAATAAAACCCTCTTAACTTTTTTATTCGCTGCAATGGGCTTGTGTGTGTCTTGTCTTTTACTTTCAATTGAGACAGAAGGAGGAGGAATGTGTGTGTATGGGAAAGTCGAAAGTGAAAGCTTTGCAATAATAACCTTCTACGTAGTAGGTGATTAGGTTACAATAGCAGGGGATAAAAAGATCGTTTGGGCTCATTGAAACGACTCTTTCTCTTTTACACACTGGACAATACGAGCGAAACAGAAGGAACGAACAATATCATTCCGAAAGAGAGATTTTCATTAAGTCTTTCAAGAAAAAGGGTGATAAATTGGTGAGGCCAATTTAGATGGGCTATTCGATTGTATCAAATGAGAGAGTGTTAAACGGCCGATAAATTCTCACGGAGGATAACAAAAGAATCCAGACTCAGAGACTCGTATAGACAGAAACAGATCTTTGGAATTAAAAGAATGGGCCTTCTTTTAGATTTTAGGTGAGTGGGTGAAAAGGAAGTCACCTAATTTCATTTAACGCTCAAAGTATAACGCAGGGGGACTTTTAGGTTATTCTCACACTTTCTCCACTTGGCATATTATGTATAGTCCAGGGTGGATTCAGAATGGAATTCTAGACAGGTGCATTTTAGTGGAGAGTCATTTATAAATACACACTGCTCGTAGAAGAACATAAGAAGGTTAAGACAGAGTATGTGTTTATTTATATATAAAGGAGGTACCTGTAGGGATGAGTGCAAGCTTGACATCCAAACAAATGAATTCGTAGAGGGGCCCACGAGTGAAAGTAGAGCTTGAGTTGCCCACAACAATTTGGACGAGGGAACTTAGGTCAGTCTCAGAAATGAAATAAACTCGTGAGGGGTCACTTTTCATCTCCTTCTGGAATTGTGACAGCGACGACAGGAAATGAGTCTCATTCCACCCAGAGCCTTGCCACAGTCTCTTCACAGTCTCATACACTTCTGTCCTCCCATCGTATTTGCAATAACACCCGGCATTAAAGTGACACCCAAGAAACTTGTCTGACGGATGGGACATCGGGTCCACGTCCACCGATGAGTAATTCAACACACCACTCCCACCACTTTTCGTTCGGAATTTCGACGAACCGCAGCTTAATGACACTCCTAGTAGCACTAGAACCAGAATCCACTCCCATCTCAATCCACACCAGCACCACCAGCTTTCCCTCTTAAGTCGGTTCGGGAAAATCATTCTTCTTTCTCTGAACATCTGTGAACAAGAAAAAAGAACACGTCTCACATTAAATTATTGCTCTCAAGATTTACAGCAATTCGCCTCAACAGCTTGTTCTTGTGAGACATAATATATATGACATGGACAATCTTGCGTTTAGGAAACCCACAACGTTATTTATAAGAACTATTTAGAGACAACTAATCATCATGCATATGTGTGTGAGAGTTTGCCTATAAGCGGAAGTGAAATGTGTGTCAAAGAAGAGCGAGGTTTGAGTGAAATCTCAAAAGAAGTCATGTGTCCTACTTGAATCTGACTTGAAGTGTATCTGACGGTTAACTATAAAGGATGACACACAAAGTGACATGGAGAAGGAGGGTTGAAAATAATTCTTCCGAGAAGAAGATGTGTAAAGAAAGGCAATGCTAATGAAATTGTTATTCATCTGAATGAAAGTTGGTGCCATCAGCAGAATTATATATTGGATTAAGGTTATGCTTGTGATATCTGGAGATGAAAGCCCCCTGCCTTGTGGTGACCGGATGAGACTTGGGTTTTGTGGAGGAAAAAATCAGATCGAAATGTCATTATGCGGCTTAATCAACTTGAAGAAGTGAACCTTCATTGAATACAAAAAACTTTTGTCCTCATCATGTGTCTTCTCTCCGTTTCTTCTTAAATGAGACAGTTGAGACTTTAGAAGGAAAATGTGTAATTTCAAAGAGAAAGTAGTGAAAGTTAGTTTTTCCTTCGAACGTGAAGGGTTAGTTTACTTTTAGTTGTATAGCGAGATACACACAATGTGTACTCTTTAGCTGGAGGAAATCTCTAGTGAAGGAAAGACATTTCTGGTTAACTCTCTCTCTTCTCTCTCTGTGTGTGTACATGAACGAACAATAGAGCTCTAGAAAGAAACTACATTTCCTATGGAGTCAACGCGTGTATAGTCAATGCTTTATTAAATTTTGTTGATCCACCAACTTTAAAATCATTGGGAGTCGTTTTACAGTCTCAGCAAAAGACGAAAGACGAGAAGGAGTTTTGAGTTGTCCTTCTTTACTGTAATTTATATAATATATACCATCAACAATACACTCACACAAAACTGAATTCCAGTTAGCGTGTCAGGGTATACTACTGCATGGAATGATCTTCAGAGGGGGAAACTATATTTTTCTCTATACTCAATGAATTGATTGGAACAAAAAGAAGTAGACTCGGCAATGAAAATAACGTTGAAACTAGAAACTCTCTCTGATATTATTCACAGTGAGACACACACACACACACACGAAAGCTTTGTATCATTTTGATCCATTTGTTCTCTCCTGAGTCTTGAGAGAGAAATCGATTCAGAATAAAATATTGGGAAAATGTGACACCTCCCTGAACGGTTTAAGTTGCAGATTGGAGTGCAACTTTTCTCCTGGTAGTATGTAATGCAATGCTGGTCTCTATGTATTTCCCTTCTCTCTACATTTAATATATATTTGCTTATAAGTAAATATCCATGTCTTATAAAATATGCCCATTACACGTAGGCACACACACACACACACGTCGGAGAAAGTATCCCCTTCTCATAACACGAAATGCATTGTAATATCGCGTAATAAAGAGAAAGTCCCGCAGGTGTATTTGACATTGTTATATATAAAGGGAAGAAAGGAAGAAGATAATCTACTCATGCAAATGAGAGTTCTCTTTACGGACATAATCCTCGTATAATCTTCTTCCACATATTCCACGAAAGAGTCATTCTTTCTCAACAAGATGTTTCTTATAACTAAACGAGATCCACTCTTCTTCTAAAGATATATACACGCGGTGCATGTGAATATGTACGTATAAAAGTGCCGCATCCGGTTCTTCCATTGAAGAATCCCCCTTTCCTCTTCGGTGGTTGCGATATTTACTCTTCAACGTAAACCTCCTTATACGTTCCCTTTAACTCTCTCTTTTTAAACGGGTAAGTGTCTGTGTGTGGACTTTCGTCTTCCACAAAGGAAGATTTACCTCAACTGTAATCGGTTCATTAGCAGTTTTCTGTCTACACATATATATATACTCTATTAAGCATTAGTAGAGTTGCACCAGGAGAGAAATCCACAGAGGACTGTGCAATAAAATAATTCTCTACCTTGTACCGTAAAATGTATTTCACAGATTATATACCAACTTCTAAGAAATTTCTTCGGCATTGCTGATCTTTAAATTCATAAATATACATTTGAGCATCTGTGTTAATATTTCACTTTTGCTGTGTAAATGTAAAATACTCTTTAATGCACTCCAAAACACATGCCTCTCTCTCTCTGTGTTCTTTGTACTCTCTCTCTCTCTCTCTCAGTGTTTTTGTGCAGATACATTATTCGCGAAGTAGACGAACTATATATCTCTATCACAGAACACGTATATACATTTGTACTCACACTGTGATTCATACATTTGCGAAACAACCCACTCCCATATCTCTTTCGCCTATTGATCTCAAGCTAACTGAGATGTGAAGAGAGGTACAAAATGTGAGAGAATCTGGTAAAGAGTTTAGTTACGATCTAAAATTAAACAGAACTAGGATCTATTATTAGAGAGACAGATAGTTTTGTGTATGGAAATATCTCGAGAGAGATCTGTGATAGCGTGAATCAGAGGGACGTCCATGTTTATATATATATTCACTTTACATCTCTACATATACTTGCAAGTTTTATTCAACTCTGTTATATCATTCATAAGCAATGTAAACCAGGGTGGAAAGTGATGAAAGATGAAATGATATTGATCTCTCTCGACCAGATGTGTTCTTCTTTCTTTCACTCACCTCTTTCCTTCATCCTCCTCCTATGTACACATATTATACACCTTCGCAATCTTTCGCTTCCATACATTCCACCCGTGTAAAACATACACGACCCTTCTCCCCATATCTTTCTACTTTTCCGAAAACTAAAGCTTCAAACTTGTTTTTCTAGGACAGCCTAGGTGTATTCTCTTAAAACTCTTCTGTGTGAATACTCTGTATACATTACATGCACACACACCAGAACGAATGAAAAAAGACCCGTGGGGCTCAGAAATTAAGGTACTGTGTTATTATATGCCTCTCGCTCTCTCTCTCTCTCATACTTTCCGGAATTCGATAAATACACGGACACAAATGACTTGCAGGGGACGAATGAACGCCAGACTATGTGGGACTGTGTAGTTTGTAGTCTGTTACAAAAGAGTGTAAGGTAATTGTCACACTCTTCTGTCATAAAGAAACGCTACATGGAAAGGAGAGAGAGCCAATGATGCATCCACTTCTGTCTGTGCACATGTATATATAAAAGTTACACACCTCTCCTATATATAACCTTCATATTCTTTCTCCTTTTGTCTTCAACTCTACTATGTATAGAGGCTTCCGATATACATCTACGATGTCAGATGAGACTGTCCTCCATTTAATGATCCTCCGTTGACTGACGAGTGAGAGAATTTTGTCGCTTAAACTGAATGTTCCTTCGCATGATGAGAGACACAATAAAACTCTTACACACACTTTGCTATGCATTGTGAACACGAGCCCCATATAGTATAGTGAGTGTAGTCCTGAAGGCAACTTTGCAAAAATGTTCTGCCAGTGTGGAAAGGAAAAGTCATGCAGCACTGTGTGTGAGTATCCACCCAACATGCAATTCCCCAAAGACAGCTTTACACTTTAACTCAACATGTCACGAATGTTATCCTGAGACGAACATTATTTTATTAAAGTCGTGTGGTGTGTGTGCATCATCATCATCATCGTCGTCGTATCAGATCACCCTTCACTCTTTGTTTCGGTTTCTGCTGCTCCTTTGATTCTATATTATCTTCTTGATTCTTCGTAGATTTTGATCAATAAATGAAATCAATTAATAAATGTGACAGACATGTTTTCCTCCTCGTATCAAAAAATGAAAGATTCGTCATAAAAACGATGGATTTCTCCTCATTTACGTTTGGAATTTGATTAAATTTACTTTAACTCAATCAAATGAATTATTAATTCAGAGTTAGAAATATGCTCCGATTTCAAAAATACGAGCACACGAAAAGACTTCAAAGTGCACGAGTGTTATTACAGTCTCAATTTTTCTTCGTCCTTTTAAAAACATCCTCTACGGCACGTTTAGTTCTCATTCGAGGAGGAGACGCTGATTAAATTACAACAAAAAGAATCTCTTCATAACCCAAAGGATTTTTTACCCTCTGACTCAGCCTTTTTCAATCGAGTTTCTTTTAATTTGGCACTTCCTTCCAATTCAAGAGGAAACTCGAAAAGTCATTACTCAAAGTCTCTGTAAGCTCTTTACTGCTGGAAAGTCCTTTCCCTCGCCCAGCTCTCATTCACCTATCCTTACTTCTCCATCATCAATACACTTGTTAATAAATTCCCACTCCTACTCTTTCTCTGTATCCCATCATGTCTCTCTTCTTTATGAATTTATGATTTGAACCTCTCCTCTGGGATTTACAAAGAAACGAACCAAAATTTCTTAAAATTGTGATCAACTAAATTCTAATAGGGTGAATATATTTACTCCCAACTGGGTCGACTTTCCTCTCTGACTTTCATTGCTCGTTTTAGACATTTCTTCTATATCTCATCCGAAAAAATACTCTCGGAGAGAAAGTTCAGCTCACACAACGTAGCATACATACGGCGGCGGTACGAGCGAAGAAGGAAAGAAGACGACAGAAATTCTCCGCAAGAATTGAATTATCTTTTTTCTCGTCTCGTGTACTCCATGTCCTTTCATGTGTAAATAAATTGTAGACGAAGAGAGAGCAGAGCATCTTTTGAAGAAGAACCAGAGAAAGCAGAGGAAGGTGTCAAAAATATGGGTGAATAGACACTTACGAAATCCATGTGGTTTTGTCAAACGACTACACACACACAGACACAGACACAGTTGACAGTCCTACTGATGGAGATGTTCTCACCCCGTGTGAAATCTTGAAGGAAATAAGGAAAGTCTCATGAGTAAAAAAATACTCTGGATTCCGGCGTGTGTGGTGTATGTACATTATGGTTTCGTAGATCGAAGTAAAAATTGTGCCATTTTTTAGAATGAGATTTTTATGAAAAAAGCTACTTACACTGTACTTACTCACTTGCTTTCACTTTCCTCCTCGTAACAACCAATTCATCTTGTCGATATATGTATGTATAATGTATACAAGTAAGGAGTAAATATTTTCTTGGAAAATCAATACATTTGCCAATATATATCGCGTAAGCAAGGAAGATGATACTAGGGAAAGTGTGTCAGTGGTGTCTACTTATATAGATTGTAACAATATGTGTTTTCCATCCAACCTTGTGATTTAATTTATAGCTTCAGGCTCTACACGATCAATGGCAACTTACGTACTTAAACTTATACTGCATGTATCTCTTGTACGAGTAAAGTTTACTACATGGGTGTAGATTTAATTTAAATTCAAGGAAAGTGAAATTACATTCGCATCAATAAACTTGATTCAAAGGAAGCAGGTTTGGGTTGTTGAGCACCACTCAATTACATATATACTTACTTTATGAGAGCTCACGCTTCCGTGTAATAATTACCGGGTTGTCAAATTACCTTCCTTTTGTGTTTCTTCATCTCCTTCATTAATCTAATCTAATTAGCTGAATATGACAAAGAATCACTAGTAGGGCAATTGAGGAAAAATCAGGAATTTGCCAATTAGACAAACTTTTGACTTTCTTCTTCAACTTTGTACAACCTACATGAAAGTTTGTGTTTCATATTATTAATGTTTCGCTAAATTAATTACAACAAAGTTCCGAAAAAGCACAACTTCACTTCATAGGAACTATTCATAGGCACATATAGGTTTTCAAAACTCATGGGAATTACATTTTATACAAAACTCAAGATTTTTGGAAAGCTGTGTGCATTGGTGATTCAACGAAAATGCCAATATTAAGCTAAGCAGTTTACATTTGTAAAACTGGGTTAGTGCCAAAGAATGCCGAGCTTTTGTGTTCTGAATTTGTCACCAAATTGTGAAATGTCTAAAAGACCTTCTCGAATGAAATGCATGGGAATCAAATAGTGATGTTTGTGGTAGAAATCCACAGACGAGATTATCATCGCTTGCCACTCAATAAAAACCTGTCTTGCATCCAGCCTTATTGTGTGAATACGACCAAAGCATTACCGCGTGCGTTATGCAGTGTATATAAGATGTGCCAGAATGACGTGAATATGTATATAACATTAAGTTCATGGACATCTACTTCAGATAGTACGCCAAATAATATGAGTCCCATAGTCTGGTTAGAACGAGAACACGCAAAGCCCAAAATTACACAAACATAAGAGAAAGAGAAGAGATCACTAGACACATAAATATGTATTTAGATTCACCTCAACCAGCAAATGAAATAAATGAAAGACAAAAGGCAATATTTCACGATAATTGCCACACAAGAACTCGCATATACACTTTTTGTTACACACACTGTCCTGTAGACAATAGTGTGGTTGTCCCTTTTGTGTTTCCTCCTAAGTATACGTGGTAGTACTAGATACAGTTTCATATTAAATTTGAATTTGATGTGAAGCAAAAAGTAGTTAGAGAACAAAGGACAACTCATGGAGGAGTCTCTCTTTCTCTCTCTGTCTGAGTTCTTGGTGGTAGTGAAAGTGTAGAGACAACAATGAGTGGACACGACTAGCGGAAATTGTAATGCAATATGCTCATACGATAATTCATAAAGAGCAGTTTTGGTAGTTAGCAGACATAGTGTAACATTACTACTAACACTGGAGAAAGTGTAACAGGAATCCTCATAAACACTGTCCACGTCTCTCTCTCTCTCCCTGTCTGTAGTGCACATGGAACAAGTACACACGGGGAAAATGTGGTTAACGGGATACCTACAGGGTTTCGTAGTATTATTATACTATTTCGTCGTAGTATATATATGGTGTTGGTGAGTCTCGTGGTTTTCAGATGAAAAACCACACGCAAAATGAAACTTTTCATCGAGAAATGAAAGAGAAAGTTATTACTGACTGAGGCTCTGTGTGAATAATAATGAAACATTTCCCCATATACATGTACACACACAATACCACCACCACACGGACTTCGTCCAACCACACTCCATAAAGTAGCTTGTTATATCTATTTGATGAAGAAGTGTGTAAATTACAAGAGAGGCTTATTCCATACATAGACGAGGAGTAGAAAGCGTAGCGTAAATGAGAGACGCATAAAATGCATATGTATAGGTATATAAGTACGAAATGAAGCAGAATATAATAAGCTTGAGAGAGAGAGAGTAAAGTGAAAACTATTTTCTAATTCTGCGTGTAGGATGTCATAAAAATGACTATTATGCATGTGCTCTTATGAAATTACTTTCAATATACCAACTAATTCCTTGTAGGCAGTAAGCAAAGTCTCATTTGACAAAGGAATCCCCACTAGAACTACCACCACCACCACCACCACCACTGAAACTAAACTACACTTTACAAGAGTCCCTTCCTAATGGATATAAAAGCATTCATGAGTAATTTAATTCCTCATATACACATAGAACAACCCTCAATTACCCTTTTTCTCTCTTTTATTATTTCCCTACCATTTCAACAATTATTATTAGCCTGGTCACAACTTTTCCCCCATCAGATTGCTCCATAATTGTTAATTTTGACGTGTACGCGTAACTTTTTAGGCATGTATTACTTTGTGTGAAATATCACATGTTGAGAGCAGCTCCATAGAGTGACAAACCCTTTTTTCTTACAGAAAAAGTGAATCAGATCATCATAGTGAGATGTGTGTGTGTGTGTATCGACATATCTTGTCAATTAGAGAAGAACCCTTTCACCATTCCTCCTGTATCTTTATATGTATGTGATATGCATCCGATGATTTTAAGCCAGTGTCTTGCCTTCTCTGTCTCTACGTGTGTACGTACATATATCTCTTTGCCATGAGCGTCTTGTACTTTCTCTGCCCTCTTTTCCTGATCAATTCTGAGATGAATCGCGTGTTTTGTTGTGAAAGACTCATTCCATATTCCATATCATATGGAATGGAAAATAAATTCTCTCCTCGCCACGGGAATCCAAACACCTGACTCTTCACTTTATTCCGTGTCTTCTTCTCCCTTCGCTCTCTCCGTACCAGTCTCATCTATCGCTACCAAGAAAAAGAAAACTTCTTTTTCCACTTCATTGCAAATGGATTGTTTATCTATTACTTCACCATGAGATAACAAATAGGTTATTTCTGCTACACACTCTCAACATTCTTTCCCCATCCTGTTCCTCCAGCCAGCTCAGTCCTATATCTTTCAACTCTCTCTCTCTCTCTCTAACTGTCAGTCTTCTTGGAGCAAAAACTAATGAGGATGAAGACAAATTTAAATATCTTCAGAGATTACAAGAGGGGATTGTTTTTAAAACAATCGACCCCATGATGTATAAACTAAACCACCATTGTGAAAGTGAGACTTGTCTATTAAGTATTTATGTAATTAAACGGCACTGTAACTTTGTAGTGGGTGTGGTTTAGCTCTCTCATTCATTCATTTGGTAGTTGTAAACATGTACAAAAGATTCCATCGTAGGATGAGAATTTAGTTCATAGCCCACACACACACCTTTCTCCTTTCTAGAGTTGAAAGAAAGTATACATTGCGAATAGTTTACAATCCTTTTATGATGGTGCCGTTTCCACGAGTGTAGGACATTCGTTCATCATTTATTTAGCAAAGCACCTTAATATTTTGCAGGGGGACTAAACTTTTTTTAGCGTACATTTTTGTCCAGAAATATTCTTAACTACGAAATGTACACTTCGTACACTTTCAAGTAGTATCTTTGTACTTTCATATTTTTGTAGAATTCGGTGTGTAAATAAACAAGTACTCCTTGTCGTACTCCTTACAAAGTGGGCGTGTGTGTGTGTTAGACAAGCTATTTGTCACGTTTTGTGCAAAGAAGTCACAATAAATGGGTCAGTGTACAATGAACAAGTGCTTTATTCGCAAATAATAACTAACAGGAATTTTGGACGAAGCGTGTATTTACAATCAGTCTTTGCACCGTTATCATCTCTCTCATCAAGAAGTAGTAGTTGTTTGCTTGCGAAATACGAAGGGCGAAAAGTCTGTTTGGACTAAATATGTCATTTTTGCAATATTCTAGTTATAGCTGCTTATTTATTGTATGCCTTTTCAATTCGAACTTCGGAATGAGTGACAAAAGATGTTTTTGCATATTCAATCAACAATCCTGGTCTATTATGTTTACGTTACTTTTTTCTGGGTTCTCAAAATCCAGTTCAAACTGTAATAATGTAAAACCAGGCTAACGCCCACACTCACTATTGTACAAAATACAAACTTTTTAAATTTCATTCTAAAACCCACACACAATTTACCTACATACGTTTGAAATTGAAGTCTGCCTGAAGGAAATAAAAGCAAGTTTGTATCCTTTCAGTATCGCGCAGCAATTGCACAACAGCAAATTCATTTTCGAAAGAAAAATAAAATGATTGTCTAAAAAGCGAAGGGGAAAAGTGGATGAGACAATTATGAGAGAGATTGCATTTCTGCTGACATTGAAGGGGGATAAGACATATACAGAGAAAAGGAAAAACCCACGACATGGAACTTATATAGTGAACTGGACAGTTGTCATTGTTATGTCACTCAAGTCCTTTCCCATGATGACTGCAAGTTGGAAAGCTTTCGAAAGAAATAAACTGTGCACACATATAAACACACACACGTTATACACTGCGTTATACCTTATGGAGAGTATACAGACACACTCAATTTGAGAATTTTTAGTGCTGATTCTTTGTAGATTCCCGAGTGAAATTGAATTGGGTACAAAATGTGATTTGACAATTTGAGAAAGAAACAACGTTCAGATTTTGGCAAAGACAAATTACTTTTTCCTTTTCTTTTTCCTCCAAAGATGATCACAACTAGAAAAGGGTTTGTCTTATTCTTCTCGCTCTCTCTGTCTTATAAGTATGAATCTACGCTTTGGATTCAAGAAAGGATCAACCCCGGAAATAAGCTCACGACCAAATCTTCCTCTTTTGTGGTTACTTCTTACCACACTATATATATATACCTACCTACTACCTACCTACATTTATCTGTGCACACACTTCCTCAACAACTGTTGTGGATTTGGACTTGTTGTGTACGTAGTCTCTCGAATGTTGTTCTTTTACGTAAGTCCAAGGTGTGTGTTTGAGTGACTTTCCTTCTGCTTTCACTCCAAAAGAAAAAGAGAGGAAGTAGTAGTAGTGTGACTCTGTGTGTGTTGTGTGTGTGTGTGTGCACTGGCTAAACTTAAGAACTCCTCGTGAGACATTCTAGTGAAGACGTGACCAAAATAAAAAGAGATTTTGCACTTTTCCGTAACAAATAAAAAGTGGAGAGGTAAATATACTCACTTTGAAATACAAACTGTGCGAGTTTTTTACTTTCTTCATATGAGATAAACGCGTGAGGATTACTTGGCCAGTGGTTGGTCTGAAAGAGAAAGCTTTTTCAGCTTCCGTAGTCAAAGACAATAGACATGATCTTCACAAGTAGTTTAATGCTCACATGCACCACCACCTACACACAATCCACCATTACACACACACACTACAATTTACCTTAATAGCCTTCAGAGATGCTTTCTCCGTTGATTTACTCACCCCCTCCTGTAATGCACTCCTTCACACAGAGAGTCCATTTCCTTTCCCTTTACTTATGTGTGTGTGTGTATTTACTATATACCAATATATACCATGAGACTATGGAGAAGTCCTCTGTGTCATAAATCCTTACGACAGAAAACTCTATTTTGGCTGTCCCGTGTCGCTCCACTTGAGGTTTTTTATACAAGAAACGGTGTGTCTTGTAATCGATACGACAAGGCGGCAGTATGGATTGAGAACGTAATTGTACGAGAAATTCTGTGCTTCCACTTCAATAAAAGACCTGACGGTGTGAATATTACGGAATAATGGATGATTACACCTTCCAGGAGGAAGTGCCGCGGAGAAAGTTTCCCTGGATTAATTCTTTTTCAATGATACCCTTGCATGACTCTCCAGAATTTGCTACGGATATTCAGATCCCGGTTATTTCGGTTTCCGTCCCGTACCGTATCAAAGCAATATCACATTATACACTGAATAAGGTGCTGCAGGTGCAGGACCTTATTATGTTATTGTGGAAAAAGAACTGTCACGTAAACTGGCTTCCTTTATATATCCAGGAAACATGATTCCCCGCAACCACATGTACGACTACCGCAAGGCGTACGTCTGTAATCTTTCTGCTCATGGAAGTAATTAATATATTTGGAGTAGATTGGCGAAAGTTTGACGGATTATATAAGGATTTCATTCTGATTAGCAACGAATTCTTTCTTCACTTAATGAGTCATTCACCCAGTTTGGAAATCTTGGTAGAAATCTTTGGTACTTAGAAAGAAACAGTAATTCGAAGGATAGTGGCCATCAGAACTCAAGTCTTGCCACTTTCATCCTCCTCTCGCTAGTTATCTGCAGACGATGCAATGCCATAAAATGTAATGAATATTGCAGTTCGTATAAGAACTAAGGTTTTATACATGAAACAGAACGATATAATACATATATTTTCAAACCGGCTAAGGAAGAAAACTCCCATCCAACGAATGTTTAAGTGGGTTGGCTTCTCTCTCTCGTATAATTACATGTTTATAAATACACCTTAGAAGAAGAAGACCAAGAGGAAATGTATATAATATTGATCGGTAGAAAAAGAGGTTCAAACTTGAAGAGTGAGAAATGAAGTTGGACAAATCACCTCGTAAGGATTTGGATGTGCAGTCTTGTATATTATACGTATAAATATATATACTAGTGTGGAGAAAGTAGAGAGGAATTGAAAGAAGAAGGAAAAGGTTGGCTGGGGTGAAAAATGAGCTTTCTCATCTCGAAATGAAAGCACTTTAGGGTCAATCTTGAGAGCCCCTTAAACCAGACTGATACACGTGTAAAGGAGTTCCCTACATGAAATAAAAACCCCTTCACTTTCTCTCCAAAGCCAAAAGTCTACGCGTACACTTTCACAATATAACTCTACGACGGCTCACTTAAAAGCCTCTTGGACACAACACACACACACACAGCATTCCGAACTACACTCTAATAGACTCCCACATCTGACCGAAAGGTTTCCTTTACACTCACATATCCATCCATTGGTCCATCCAGCAGAATTCCATCTGTTGTTAAGTACAAGGAGGGACACACACACAAGAGATATTAAAAAATTTACAGAGAATGAAAGTGTGAGAGAACAGTCATACACGCCAAACGGTCGAATGGTGAGGTGATTCTGTGAATTATTTAATCTTTACAGTTACATTATTCAAGGTCGAGAGAAAGCACAAATGACTCTAACCTGCCTTTTTTACTGTTTCACACTCAACTTGATCTCATCTCTCTCTCCTTCCCTATCTATATAATATATAGTATGGTTATCCCTATCTTCCACTTCCTCCTTTCACCAACCTTAACAAGTGCCCAATGCCCAACAGCGTATTGCACATATATAGTGTGGCGTAAAAAAGCTAGTTAAAATCCCCATTAAGTCGATACTCGAAGCTTATTAATTCCATCCAATCTCTCCTTATTACAACACACTTGAGCTCAGTGTGCGCAAACCTACATGGAAAGAACCTCCCGTTGATTTAGCGATAAACCATGAGTTTTCAATTAGGTGTGTGTGGATATGTGTTTTCCACATGAATTCTCAAAATGTGAGTGTTTGAATTCCAATCACGAAATGAGGAAGTAATGGTAGAGAAGTTGGAGAGAGAGGAAGCGAGAGAGCTCACATAGAAAAAAGAAATAAAAAAGTTACACAATTTTATATTCCAAGGTTTTTTTTATTTGAGGAACGTATGAACTTTCTTTGAATGCTACGTATCCCTGCGAGTATGTGATGGAAAGGTCTGTTTGGAGCCAGCCTGAGATGTTTTGCTTTAGTTAGGACGAAAGTAAATACAAGAACTGAAGGTATGGATTGGAGAATCAACTGTCTAACTGAATGGACTATTTTTCTTAGAAGAGAGAGAGAGAGAGATGCATGATGAAGAAGGAAAGTGTGTGTGTGTGTGCTTTCTTCCAAGATCTATTTCCCTTTGACAAGGGACAGATGTTTCGGTTTTTCTGATCAGATAAATCAACTTCAAGAATTCGAAATACACCCAGAGAGAGTTGGAGAAGAAGAAGAAGAAGGCCGGCTACCCTCTCTCTCTCACACAAACAGCAGAGTTGATTATATGTTCACGCTCTTATTCGCCATCCTTCTAGATTATACGCGTTCAGAAGAAGAGATGTCCAAAGAAAGCATATAAAGTAGACTGCTTGCTTGTGTACAAGTCCCCGTTTACTCAACACACAAACAGTTTAGTGCATAAAAACCCAGCGAGTTTCTTTTCCTCTCGAGTTCTTTTATCAAAAGTAACATTTAATAAAATATATGGGTGAAAGTTGGTAGTAACTTATACAAGGTTGTGACTTGGGAGTATTTCGTTAAGAAAGAGAGAGAGAGAGAGAGAGAGTAAGTTGCATTCGGGAAGAATTCAAGTGGGTTTTATTCTTGCTCTGGTGCTGGTGGAGTTGTTAATGAAGTCTAATAACTATGTGTGCACAAATATATATACTAGAGAATAAGGGAAGGCCCAAGATATGACCTTATAACATATATAAACGAGTGAGAGTGTTCACACCCTCCAGTTTAGTTCACACTTGGAGGAACCCAAGTGTATCATCATCAGAGAGAACTTTCTCCCTTGGCATTGTTTCACGAAGAAAGAGGAAAGTGTTATTAAAGAAATGAAAATGCTCATCTGTTCCTTTAAAAGTAATTTGCCTCCTTCTTGACTGACTTTTGATGAAAGAATGCTCCTCATAAAAGCTTCCTACTCTCTCTCCTTTCAAGACAAGAATACTAAATGTTTCCTCGCTCACTCAATCCAGTCGCTTTCTCTTACTTGCTATTACTCTCCTTACACTAATATCTTTCTTCTAATGAGCTAATGGAAAATAACTCTTCGTCTTTCGGCTCATCTACACTCTCTCTCTCTTTCGAATTTGGATGGATGACTTCTAAATAAAAGGGAGAAAGTCAAGTCTCCCTATACACTCTAAACTCTATTCTCCACTCTGAATCGTTGGTCATACTTCGTTGATCTCTTTTTCATCAAAGAAACTGTGAATTTACTTTCCAAAGGGTGGCTCTTACTTTAGAATAATAATGTATGTATGTCTACACACTCCGTGTGTCACACCTTATGTAAGCATACACACATACATATATTGAACACACTTTGGGAGTGTGATCTTGCAAATGGAGAAAGAACACAGAGGCATACACACAGGAAAGATTTCCGTGTCCTTTACACCGGGCAAAGTGTTAAAGAAAGCTTTTCGAGCCCAGTGAGGCAGAAATGAAGTGTAAAGAAGGGAAAAAGTGCAATTTGTGCTGAGAAGAATAGCGAAAGCTAATGTTTGCAGAGGAATGTGCCAAATGGTAAGAGACTCTCTGACGTGTTGAAGAATATAAGCTCCCTCACTTGTATTTACACCGAAACAAAACTGGAACTTTGTTTCACATCGAATTCCCCAAAAACACTTCTCCAGAGACTTCCCATCGAATTCCTCCTCACTCTCTAAGTGATTTTTAATTACAGGTCGTTCCTTTATTTAAAGAGGATCATTATATGTCAGACAAGCATTATTCACGAGCCTTTTGTGCAAAAACTCTCGCCTCATATTATTATTCCGTTACTTTCTCTCGTGCTTATTATTTCGTTAACTTTCTCTAATAATAATACACTCCTCTTGGGGAATATGCGAATATGCAAGGGAACAAAGAAATAGCGTGCAGAAAGTTTGCAACTTGAAAATCGAATTGTACATAAATAATTAGCCATTGCATGCATTAATATTTATCCAAGATTATCCCCGTTGACTGTGACGAAGGTGTCCTTGTGAATAGAATTTGTTTCCAGGTGAAGGACTTTAAGCTTAAGACACACACACACCATACCATTGTAACGACTCTCTACCATTACACAGCCGTGTATACTTTCATTCTTTAACTGCATATACCTAATAGTGTACCCAAGAGGAGTCTGTGTGTCTTCTTTTCTTGAGATTATTCACGAGTGAAGAATGCGGAATAATGAATTAAGGAGATGAAGGCAGTCGCGAATGGAGTCATTGATTCAAGACACGATTGCTTCGTGTCTATTACTATGCATCGTGTGTTTCATTGAGGCAGTGTCAATTAATTCATCAGCCTAAAGTATTTCATTTGTTCAGGTCTTCCTGTTTCACCGCACTAACCAAACTTATAAAGACTTTCTCCTCCTCCGACATAATTAATAAATCAAAGAAAGCAAAGCAACTTCTAAAAGTTCTTCTTCCCATCTCAACTTGGCCTGATTGTTTTACTCATTATAATTTAACGAATCCTTCATACTCGCTCTCTCTCTGGCTCTTTTAAATAAGATACACGTTACGAACATATACACACACATAATATACGCACACTCATACATTGTACACAGGACTTTCTTATTCTCCACTTTTGTTTGTTCATTAAGAAATTGACCAGAAGAGTTCTTTACATCTCTCTAAAGCGAAAGTGTATGTGTGTGTATGTGTGCGCCTTGAGCAAAAACAAAGATGAAGAGAACAAGAAACCTTTTGTTTGCCTTTCTTGCTCATCAGACCTGCACAAAGATATTATTTAGACTGCGGTCACCACTACCACCAACATCGCTCCTTCTGCAATGCATGTCTACTGCGTATCCTTATTCAATTTCATACAGCAAACAAACCTGAAACTTTCACTTTCCACGCGTCTTAAGGCCCATCTACACTGCTTACTTGGCTTTTTGTTTGCTTGAGTCTCTGCCCACCTCGAGTAATCTCTCCCTTTCAAGTAACAAACGATACCATCTACACTGTCACCTTCATTCGAAGCTTACTCAAGTAGCTTCAGATACACCCAAAATTCGGGTGTTTTCAAATTGAAAAAAAAAATATTTTGAGGTGAACAAATTGTGACAAATGTTATTCTTAATGAATTTGAACAAAAAAATCACAAAAAAGGGATGACCTGCGCGTTATGTAGTCGAATAACGCGCAAAAGCTGTCTCAAACTTGCCCCAACCATTGAGTGAATCGAGCGAGAGCAGCTACACTGCCTGCTTAAGTCGCGCTGGTCTTGCTTGAGCTCGCAATGTTGCTTGCTCGTGCTTGAGCAAGCCAGGCTTCCTCAAGCGAGCGCTCTCTCGAAGCAATAGCTTCTACACAGACAAAACTTTCTCCTCCCTCAAAGAAACCTCTTGCTCAAGTAAGCAGTGTAGATAGGCCTT
>Ga0194135_10000362_pt1 | contig 26438 bp, 12 predicted proteins | sample LitLau_LLRF_2013_FD_134024 | JGI IMG/M metagenome (GOLD analysis project Ga0194135, IMG submission 134024) | Freshwater sediment microbial communities in response to fracking from North America - Little Laurel Run_MetaG_LLRF_2013 (version 2) | ecosystem: Environmental > Aquatic > Freshwater >... | reverse complement strand
TCTGATTGTTTCAGAAGAACAAGACACGTTCACTAAAGAAATAAAGTTAGTAATAATAGTGAAATAGACACGGACGACGATGGACTTGTTCTACAATTAAGAGCCTCCCTACCACAGGAGACTATATAGCTGCTATCTGCTCTTATGCAAATGAACGTGAGGAAATGAAGCGATCATCTTCTTTTGTCCCAAGAGATATAGTCACACCCTCAGGACAAACAAATGTAATCTTCAACCTGCTCGCATATTGTAATCAATGAATCATTTTTTGATTTCCATTCTGCCTCTCTGAGAGAACAAGGAGATTATTTATTGATTTATTTGGTAATTCCTCAATCTCTTATTAAAGACTCCATTGTGTTCCATAACACCTCATCATCATCATGTGTGTTGCTCAGGTGCAGCCCCACAGATTTAAAACATACAACACAGTTGACCCGTCAGAAGTTTCCTTAAATGTGCTTCCGTGTTTTGTGTGGAAAGAGACGATAGAGAGTTCATCAAGAGAACCTTTGATGTGCAAATGAACAAAGTGTGTGCGACTCGGTTTGAGGTGAAAGAAGGTTGAGAGGATCTGTCAATCTCCACACTCGGCACTTGCTCATTAAGCAGGCAGGGTAATTACTCCGTGTGGCACCCACACTATACATCCACCGTCGTTCGTAGTACCACAGATATGTCACATTATGCAGCCCTTCATAACCCCTTCATTATGGTATTTATGATTATTCGCATCTCACCTGCCACACGCCACCCATAGGTTCATATCATACAATAGGTATACTCACATACATCAACTTGCCCAAAACATCCCCGTCCTTTCCCTACATGGATGCTTACCAGACGACGAATTATAAACCGTTTCTCCAAGGATCATCTCAACTATCCCGAGTGTCATGCATAAAGACAGTAATGAGCACTCATTGCCCCGACCCTAGCCAATAAGACGCGAACATGATAATCTCACCTTTTTAAAGCTGATACTGATATAAGATGTCGTTAATATATTTGGCGTGGTCTCACAAGACCACTTAACATATCCCTATACAGAGTTATCTAGATTCTAAATGCTTTCACAAAACATTTTCTACGTCGCTAATCTCCGTCTGATAATGATGATTAACAACATGGTTCTTGATAAATAAATTGCAAAGTTTAGTGTTCAGCCAAAGAGTGTACAAGTGACGAATCTTGTCAATAATTCAAAGATTTCAAAGTAAAATGAAAGTAAAGGAAGGAAATGACCGAAAAGAATTACAATTGAATTGTCAACGTCAAAGGGAATATATCGATTTCAAGTGTGTGTCAAATGAATCAGTGAAATTCAATTGGGAACTAATTTTTCATTGTAACAAGGAATGCGAAGTCTGCATAAGAACCACATTAACAAGTATTACACTAACACGCGGCAGAAAATCGAGCTGACCTTCCCCTTGTCGTCGCTTGTGGTGTGTCCACCTTGTCCAATTGAACGCTTAATTCACAATTATCTTCAATTCACCAGTGTGTCAGAAAAAGCTTGCTTCCTCTTTTTTGTCACTCCCTGAAGTTCTTTCAGGTTCACAATGACTCGTGACCTTTCGCGATAGTCAAGTAGATAGGACGAAAGTACTCCACGCATAAACTATTCTCTTTACAATTTCAAACTTATGTGTGTCGTGTGTGTGTGTTGTGTTCAATCAAAAGGTAGGTAGCAATTTGTATTTACGAAAACCAACTTACAGCTTGCATCCTTCTTTGGCATGCCTGTGAATTAAATCTATAAGAAATATAAATGTCACACTTAAATACCCAAACCATGCCAATTCATACCCAGGAGCAATATCATGTATTAAATAACAATGTAATTTATGTGCCTCTCTTAGGAGCAGTGTGTAGTCTGAGTTAACTCTATTGAACTTAAATAATTTGTGAATTAGGCAATCACATTAAATTAAGAGAGAAAACGCCTACTCCCTACTAAATACTTGGACTTTTAAATGTTTAATAACTTGAAAGCAGAAAGACATGACTCGGGAATTTATTGTGACACATAACCTGACTGCCTGCGCCTGCAAGATGCATGTCATTGCACAAAATTATATTTGGGTGTTGGATATGAAATTGTTTACTGAATGTTATTCTGGAGGAGTGAGGGGAAGCATATTTGTCACTCTCACAGTTAAGACATTCTTGTCATAGTCAATTTGTATAAAGTCTATAAACCTTGTCCTTCTAGGGAAGACGAACACGCACCAACCTGTGTTTTCAGTTTTTTGGTCTTTCCGTGCTTCTGACAAATGACACACACGTACAGCAAACAGGACACTTGCTTTGAAATATTACACAATACTTTCAAATACAGAAGCCCATCTTATTATTATTATTATTATTACTATACACATCACCCTAATTTGCAAATGAATGGCTTACTTCAGTTCATAAGGAAAATCTCGTATGGGAGTGATTTCAAGTTGCTGCTTTCTCCAATGAATGAGCGGACGAATAAAAGATAATCGCTTTCTTCTTAATTCCAGCAGCTCCATTACTCACACTACTGTTAGCTATTTCTACTATCACTAACTGTTCCTTCGTCATATTCACAATTCACATGCATTAAACCGTGAGAATTCCAAAAAGTGCCTCACGGAAAGTTTTTATTGTGAACAATCTGAGGCTGCGAATTGGTTATTTGTTGACTACGTATGATCAAAGAGGATTGAAATAGATGAATTCTAAATCACACACTATTGTTGCAAAGTTTTTCCTTGAACTACTATCTAACATAGAGATCACAAAGTCTTTGCTGTGGTAAGAACTGTCAAGTTCAAGAAGGAAATAATCAATGGGTATGTCAGTTTGAGATATATATAAAACAATTGGATTGCAATCAATGAGATTTCTTTGTATTGGTTAATTACAGGACACACTTGTTAATCTGAGATTCATAGTCAACTGCTTCGGTCACTTGTTACACTATTAGTTCCACCTCTCCTTTCATCAACATTTCGGGAAGGAGGAAGAGGATTAAATTGTAGAAGGTAAATGTAGAAGCCACGATGATTGTGGTGGATGGAGTGGAACAATATAATTCGTAATGGAGATAAGATCGAGGAACAGAAATAATCGTGAAGAGAGGATGTCAAACAATAAGCCTACAAACTACAAACAATTTTGGCAGTCGATTAACCCGATTGTGTAATCGCTCTCGATGTTTGATACAATTGTTTTAGTGTGTGTGTACACAGAAGTTTCTTCAATTTAATATTATGGTGCTCACTCAAAACAAACGGCAAAAGATACTTAAATATTATGAGCGCTGCTTGTAATATGATTGATAACGATTTAAGGCTCTCTGTGAGTTCGATGGAAGGACTCACGAAAAACTCGAGTCAATCAGGGCTTGTCCAACTGCAAATCTTTGCCAAATATGTCCTTCCTTCCTTATTACTTTGACATGAATTTTGACTAAAAGGTACGAAGTCATTTAAAACACGAGAGAGTCATTACTGGCTGTCAAAGAGACATTTTTCTGGTAATGATATTCTAAAAGTCTCTGGGTAAATTGCAACACAAACTGTACTCCCTTTGCGTGCTGAAGTTGTCGCAGCTCGTGGATTAAATAAAAATATGCGTGGACTGTGGGCACAAGACCAGGAGCAATTTCACTCACTAAAACTGAAACTCTAATTTTATTTTTCAGCACCCGGAGAACAAAGTAAATTGATCAGTACAGATATAGTTCAAGATGCAATGATTCCTATGGAACGGAGAAATAAGACGCTGCTCCGATGTGACCACTGTGATGTCACTGGGTAAATCCTTGTTATGATGAGGTTACGTATGAATACTCAAACAAGTCAGGATGAATTAAATTGAGGACCATTTAATAAGACGGTATACAATGACTGCCTGCGAAGATGGAAATGATCATTCATTTCATGATGAATGAGCCAGAGAAGGAAAGGTGTTGTGAGCATAATGTATGTAGATGAAGCGCATATACTTCATGTGCAATTTCAGTAACTGCAAAATTGCAATAATATACAGGTGGAGAGGGGGCAACTACACAGCCACCACCACCACCTCTATGCAGAATAAGATATGATCTCTGCAAACCTTTTTATTTTCTGCCTTGAAGATTGTTGGTGGTTCACGCAGATTCATCATACTGGGCGAGAACAGTCTTTGCGAGTTCCTCAAAAGTAAAAGCGTTACAGAAACACACATGTGCACGTGAATTATGCACTTTTTCTTAAAATAGGTAACTACACACGAGTGAGCTCAGAAGTAGAATAAAAGTGAAGTTAATGAGAGAGCAGGAGAGTATATATAGAGTAATTATAGAATTTTGATCTGTCTCCTCAAGATTTTTACTCAGGAAGATGCACGCACCAGAACGCACTATAATCTTCTCGCTATTATGTTGCTTATCATTATTAGAAGTCGACTATGAATATTGACCTGCGTACACTTAAAACTCTTAATGTACAAGGGATTAAGTTGTTTCAGATTTTTCTTCTTCAGCATTTTTACTCTTAATTGGTTCACAGAGCGATGGCAGACATTACTTAACGTCTTGTATTCCTTGAAGGCGCATTAGTTTGCTGTTCTTATGATAAACACCCAGAAAACAACAATAGTAGGAAGAAGCAATTTTTTATGAAGCTTTAGTAGGACAATGTGAGGGGAGAGAGACTCTTGTTCAGGAAAATTTGAAATTGGGAAGAAATACAAAACGGAACTTGGGGGGATAGAGTATAGAGAAAAACGCAGTGATTGATTGACATGGGAGAGAACACGTTGGAGAGTTGAGAAGGTCAACAATGAACATAGGATTGTACCGTTTGCCGATTGTTGTCTCGAATCTCTGAAACTTAATGGCTTTTTGTAGAGTAATTTTCTTCTTTTTTGTGAAAAACTTGTGCACAAAGAACCCATCGAAGGATATATGTAATGCGATCTCCTTGCAAGTAAAAACCGCAATTGACTTGGTGGACCTGCCTGCCCATCTCTACATCATCATGACATCATCCCAAATTACACAGTGTATCTCAATGTATTGCCTTCTACGAGAGATCCATAGTGTTTCATCCTTCTGTGTATCTCTCTCCTCAATCTATAGTTAAGTTTAAGTATTATTATGATGAATGATAGTTAATGTAATAAAGCAAGGTACATGCATCTTGACTTAAATTCAACTAGACTGTTTGTGTAATTGTTGACTTTGACCCTAAATAATAAGCTTCCTGAGAATGCGTGTGCAACTAATTCCGTGAGAAGTTTTGGAGTTTGGAAGTGTCCACTCTGTATATACTACTACATCATCAGCATTCTTCTGCCGTTCCTCTGAATGAAAAGTCTCAAGTTCCTCTATAAAGTGTAAGCGGAACTTGCGGTCTGCAGAAAATGAATAGAGTGGTCCATTTAATTCCATTACATTATTTCTTCTTTGTCTTCCAATGTGTGGCCATCTCCAACAATTTCGTGTTTTGCATTAAATCTTAAACCACAAAGTGTCCTTTAAGCAACGCAGGAATATTTCTTAATATTCTTCCGTCATTTTGTGGTTCTTCTCCTTCCATTGGATGGATGTGTTGTGTATGGAATAATCTCATTTATTCCCACCAAGCAGTCCATAGATACAGAAGAGATGCCGAAGATTAAAGATTTAAAAAATGGACCGATGAGTTCAATTAACCATTTTTGTTAAAGCTCATTCATACCAAGCAAGTAAAGGGAACTCTAGCTATAATCACTTTTACATAATTTCGTATTCACTTAAGTCGACATGCAAACCAAGATAATAGTTTTTGAAAAGAGTCTAAATCAGACCTCAAGATCATGTAATGTGTAGAAATGGAAAGTGTTTTTGTAACTTGAGAAGAAATGTAAAAAAAATCTGAATGTTTCGCTACCGATGATAAGATGAAAAACATAATTAAGCGAAGGTCCTTTTCTCACCCAACTTGCTCATTACTATTCTATCCGCACCTCACACTTCTCTGCTCATGCAGTAAAAAGTTTTCGTACTTGTAAACCTCAATGAGCACTTCATCACTGACAAGCCTATCTTCTCGACAGAAAACAAGAGCATTAATTAATTAAGTGTGTTCACACTGATGATGAAGAGATACGACAAAGAAATAGAAACCATTCAATATATGATTCAATAAAGTAACAAATAGTCGATAGTAACAGGAGCAAGAAAACAAAGATGCGATGTAATTAAAAAGAAATCTCCTCAAATCCTGTTACTTCATTCAATATACAATATGAAGGAAGACGCTTGATTATAGTGCTTAATAAGTCTTCTAGATTCATTCATTGCTCTTTAGTAATCAGTCATTAAGTCGTATATAGTGCTAATAGCCTCTTTATATACTACTCATAAACATACCCTTTAAATTTAGGCCACTGATCATTGAGGAATTTGTTTTTTCAAGCAGAGCCTTATGCAGCTTACCGTCTCAGTAGGTATCTGAGCATACCATCTCAAATCTCAAGAGTTTCAAGTAATTATATTATATCGTGCTGAGACGTGCTGAGGAGTGTACAGAACTCCAAAAGAGTGTGCTGAACCAACAGAAAGAAGAGAGAGAAACTGCATGCATATGTATTGATGCAAAATGCATCGCACCCTATTGTCTTTGTTAAAATCTTGTGAGAGAAATATAGCGAGTTGCACATATTTTACGCAGAGTAGTAATTAAGATCGCGTAGCTTTGGCCCTTCTTTATTATCTCTACCTTTTTGTCCTGACTATTTATTAACTAGAAAGGGCTTCTAAAAGCAGTTAGCATTAATTTATATTAATCTCCACGTCTTCTACCCTTAACCACTTAATTTTCAACATCAGGGGTTCAACAATTGGACACATTTGCGCAAAGAGAATAACTTATTCGGGCGTTAGACATGGAGAAAAACTTATTATTATAAGTACGATTGAAATGAAGTTCCTTATTCACTCATAGTAAACGTGTATGCAAAAGAACAATTTGAGTTCTCCGAGTAGATTTCCAACGGTGGCAGACTATCTACGACCTCTCACTTCAACGCAGCAAAGCATAGTCTCTGCAAAAACCCAGACCTCGAAGATCACGTTATGGTTTTGCTGTTCATTCCCCCATCCTGTGAGCGTACAATATCTTGCTTCATTTACGCCTCACGCTGACTTTAAAATCCTTTCTCATTGAAGATAGCGCCTTGAACCTGGACACTTCATAATTATTGTATATGTAAGTTCTACTATCTCCACGTCTAATATTTCATGGAAATTCCCGTGTTTCCCTGTCATCTGGATGCAACAGAACTGTGTCTACGTGTAAACTTAAATTAAGCATGTAACTTGGTGTATGTATATCTGTATATACGACAAGGAAGAGAGTTTGCAGCTCGAGAATAATTTAAAATCCGATGAAAAGTAGAGATTGACATTTATTTATTAAGGCTGGGACTACTAAAAGACTCTCACCACACCTTTTCTTGTTCGTAGTAAATTTTATTATTATCTGGGATCCTCAACTTCTGTAATGAATGGGATGATCGTCCCATTGAAACATAAAACTGACTTGTTCTCACTATCAGACACTATCGTTTCCAAGTGTTTCGAGTTTACATCGCACTTTGCACCCTCAAAACTCCCAATCCATTTTAATGCTTTTCATCCACTCGCTCTTAACTGTCTCACTCAACAAGTTCCCCGAGAGTTTAATTTGATTCGTAAAATGAAGAGAAACGAAAAGGTCGTGAAGAGCCTTTTGTCTTTGAGCGACTCACATTTGAGCCTGCCACAGTAAATCACTATAGGATTTTGAGTGACTCCATATCATGAGATGATCATCATCGTAGTCGACACACCACCAGCACCACCGTGGTCATTTGTGCCTTGTCGGGTTATGATGAAAGTTGGAACTTAGAAAAGTAAGCACGTAGGACTAAAACCTGACTAACTATCGCACATTGCGCCTTTGTTTCCGTCAGATCTCAACAAATGAGAAATATTTCATCGAAGACCATCACTTTGAAACCAGTTCTGACTTATGTAAACTCGCACAAGCTGCCTTGGCCACGGATCGAAAGACTCTCAGTCATCATCATCATAATTCGATGAGGCTGCTCATCCAATTCAATTGCTGCACTTGACTTTCTTGTTGTGTCCATCATTTAACTTGCCCGTGGTGATTCCGAGATTCCAATTTGTTTCCAATTATGAGAGTTCCTCCTTCTCTGTCCTTATCTTCTTCCTTCGTGGAATATATCGAATAATGATGATTAAGCATTCGTGAAAAAATGTCTGGATACATTCTCCATGCAGCACGCAGACTTTAAGAGGTGGAAGTTCCTGGAGTGAAGATGACTGAGAGAGGCAACCCTCTGGGTGCTTTATGAATGTCCGGCCAGCAGTTCCGTAATGAACAAGACGAACCTATCTTTCTCATATCCTAACACTCTTTTCATTATTGATTTCTCCGCAAGATAGTCTGATTAATTTGAGAGGTACGAAGAAGAACACTATCTTGCGTGTCTTGTGGCTTGAGAAACAACCTGAGAATTACACAGAGAGTCACCACAAGAAGGCAAAGAAGGAATTATGTCCATTTTTAGAGAAAGTGTGTGGATATGGATTCTCCTCTCTCTCTTTCGTTGGCTTGCCACAGGGAAGAAGCTGAGAAAGAAGCCAAAAAATTGTACGCACGTCCGCCCAGTTGATTCCTTATGGAGTTCCTTCCTATGGATTTCCTCTTACCATCAGATAACAACTTACTAACTACACCACCTCATTCATCATCAAACCTTCTTACTATCCAAATCTCTTAGCCAGGAATTTCCCACCAAGACGTGTGTGCATATTAGATATTACTTGGTTCTTGCTCAGCTTATTAAGAAGGAAAAAGCAAAATCCTGTTCCACAATTTGGATTACACTCACCCGACCGAATAATAATATTCTCGCAGGCAGGTTGAAGGCACCTCAGCAGTCGAATGAAGGAAGTCGACGTGTATTTTTGGAGGAAACTCGACCCCCAATGTACATTATGAAGCCAACTAAAATGCTGTTTTATGACTCCTGAGATTTATGACTGCCTATGCGGTTGTTCAGCAACAGGTGCCTTTATTCTTGACTAATTCGGCATGGCCTTTTAATTTATGCGACGACGATACATTTGACTACTGCCTCAAAACCATGTTTGCAATTTATTCTCAGGGTTGACAGGCTTAACCCTTGACTCCGTGTAGGCTTTTTCATCCTGTGTAACCTGACTACGACAAGTCACATCATCTCTTCAGTTAGTCGCTCCTGAACTAATAGTATGTCCGAACTCCCTGTACATATATTACTGCTGAATGCAGAGATATAGGAAACATGTCTCACATTAGAATATGCACAAGTTTATATACAGCGGAGAAACTCTTGGCTTTTGCAGCACATAGAGAAGACTATATTCATTTCGTCATGAGACTTTTAAAGATGCACCTTTTGGCATAATGACTTGCAGATGGTTGGTCATGAATCACAGGTGGGCCAGATTATTAGTTCCAATTATGAAACAAAATTAGTAGCTCGCTAGTTTAATGTACGCACACACACAATACAGATTTTACAGGGTGAATGATATTGATATTGGTCTGAGTGGGTGTATAAAATGTTTAGCAGACAAAAGTAGCATCAAGAGGAAGATGAAAGATTGCCGATATCTCCTCGTAGATACATAAACTTGGAAGACCAACCCTATATGATGGCTAAGACATTAAATGTCTCGGAGACCCGTCATCTTCCACAATTTACTTTTTCCCTTTGATGTGCGTGCAAACGAGCCTTTTAATCAACTCCACTTTACATCTAAATTGACTACATTTGCAACGAGAAGTCTTGACTGATCTTTATTTATTAGAAAAACAATGTGAGGAACGACGTCACTTTTATAGACGTGCATGCCCAAATCAGGCAGCAGAATGGTGCTTGTTAACGAAACCAAATTGCAACCACAATAAATAAACCTCCATTTAGTCCATAATACGAAATTAGATGTGAGTTAAGTTGTCTCAAGCAAAGGTACACATAGTAAAAGTGAATGTTATCGATCATCCCCTTTCCAACGAGAATAATTGAAGGCTCTCAAAACTCAATATTATTTATGATTAAGAACTTTGCCATCTTAAGAACTTTTAAGACTAATTGAAAGAATAAAGACAGAACTTCACTGCTTTGAACGGATGTGCTTCCCTTCCATTCTCATCATCTTGTGTGAGCAGAAAAGCAATCAATTATTTAGTGTTTCAATTTGCTTTTTTACTCTGCACACATTCAGGTATGCATACTTATTGGACGGCTTGTTACAAGTTTATTTATTGCACACACATGTACGTGTGTGTACACTTCACACACATACCAATGTAAGATTATTGGTGTCTCCCAATTCAATGACCACTTTACGCATGAAATACACACAACATGAATAGGCCATTTGTTCTTGGGTGTTTACTCAAGAAAACAAATAGCACTGACTTGTATTTGGACAGGGTATTTAATGAAACACATTTGGAATGATAGCGATAAGTTTGTCTAGAGTGAGTTGTAACTTGTAACCGTACAAAACGAACAATCACATCTTGAAACTAGACAAAGTCTTTAATTTGAATTGCATTCATCGAGACTCTGTTACCCATACGTACACAACACACATATATATATGTATATATATGTGGAGCATCTTGTGCTCGGCTAATGATCCCAACTTACACAGGAATAAAAAGTAAAAAGAGTCACAGGAATTGGTCACGCTGGTCACCACCGATGTAAACCAGCAGCATACACAGTTTCTTTGAAACACACAATAGTATTATGATAATGGTCTATTGTTTCCTTTCCTTCTGTGCTCTTCTTGTCCTCTCCTCATCATCATCATCATCTAATGCTAGATACTTCGTCCGGGATATGCGAAGGAATTCGTGTGTTGTGGTCATCATTTTTACTCTACTAGCTTCCGGTTGTACTCAACACGCTGTATATATACTTGAACTTGATAGCACCTACGACGAGTCTCACATTTATTACTGATAATTGGAATGCGACTAGAGAGATACTCCAAACTGCAAACAAGCACATAGAGAGTCCTAATAGAAGAAATGATTTTTACCCTCTGAGGGAGATAGTTATTGATGTGTGCAGTTAGTTGTTCCATACGAATGGACAACCCATTAAGAAATGTAAATTATTAGTATCCACGAGGAAATATTTAAAGCCATCCGTATATACGCTCAAACTCGATAGTTACTCCGCAGCACCTCACATTTTTAAAGATTGAAACGCTGCTTAGCTTTCACACACCTGAGCTACTACATAAAACTACACTTCTCATGTCATCATTATTAAAGTCATAGTCATGAAGAGAGCAATGCTCGTTCAGTTCCAGCTCAAGGTGAAGGAGTCAACTGTTTTTATAGTTGTTGTTCAACACACCAGCAAACTCAATTACTAGAGTCTAACAGCGATATTACATTCAAAACGGAAGACAATGCACTAAGACCGAAAATTGGCTAAAAAATGCCTACATGTCTGAGGAACATGAATACTTATTACATTCCTTCAACTCACCGTGTGTCTATTGGTTTTTGCACCTCTAATTACTCGACTACTACTACACACCTGTCCACTGGGCAACAAAGCCCTCTGTTGCTGCTGCTTATTGCTCGCTACTTCTGCTCTCCCATACCTAATACCTACTGGCGATTCATTCATGAATCCCCGATAAGAGAGATGACGAGAAGATGAAGAAGCTCGTGCAAGAAGAATAGACACTCAGGTAGTATCGGTATTGAGAGTGTTTGAAACTAACTATATGAAGAGGTTTGAGTAGAATACAAATTGAGTGTGAATGACAGTCATCTCACTCAACACGTCTTCTACTTATACATCTCCAATTTGTTTGTCCGTGTGCGTGTCATGAATGAGAACGAGGCTATGTAACATTGCAATGGCAGTAAGATACGATGACGACAATCGTCGTAGTGGAAAGAAGTCGAGCGAGATATCTAAACATCAGATTATGTAATAATATTATTAGAATAATGAAACAGAGAAAGAGACCCGCTGCTGCTATCATTCGCACACCTTTCTTAACTGTAATAATGAGCTGCTAATTGTTCTCGCAGAAGAAAAGTCCCTTCACCCACTTGGACAATGTCATCTTCATATATCGATGATGACGCTCCTGCTGCTCTCATAAAATAAATCCTTTTACACTTTTATTACATAATGAATGGACGCGATGATGAGTCCACGTAAAATAGACCATAGGTTCAATTCTGTAAAAGAGTGACAAGGAAGGATGATTCGATACAAACTCGAAAGATAACAAAGAGGACGAGTTCATTTCATACTTGTCAATTGTCACCAAAGGAGATCATTTCTGTGTAAAATGACCACACGCTTGTATTCCGTTCATAATTACTTTTATACATCTTCTCCCAGCTGCAGAACGCATCTTAGGGCATAAACTTAATCTAGCATTAGATGATTCGTGGTTTATTACACTCGAAGATGGTGTTTTATGCGTATCGTACTCCAAATAAACCACCATGAGCTTAGAATATACGCTGCTCAGGATAATAAATTATAATCCTCTGTAATTAAAGTAATCTGCATGGACGACTGCAAGCTGAGATTTGTTCTCAATTCCTGGGAAGTGATGCATCTTTTCTAACTGGATTGTAATAATAACTGACTAGATACGACGAGGTGATTTACAGAAATAAAAAATATGTATAGTACATGACATGCAGCCAAGTAATGAAAATATGTAACTATGTTTATTATTAAGTAGGACGGATAATACAGGAATTAGGAAAACTAATTTAACACATTTTATTAATACATATAAGTAGAGGAGCAAATAATACAATTCAAACATGTTTGTGGCTGTAATGATGGGAGAAATTGTGTTGTCACCCTCAGGTTAAGTGAAACAGGTGATGAGCAGAACAAGAATTGTAGTAAACAGTGATTATTAGAAACATCTCTAACAATAAGAACGGGTGTAATATACGTAAGAGAAACGAATGTGTAAATTTCTCACGACCCAAAGTGCCAAGAGACTCGATCAAGTTAGAGAGGAACAATTAAGAAAAGCTATGTGAAATTATATCACAGTGTTTCTTTCCTATAATATGAACTATAAGAACAGTTAGAAAAGAGACAAGTCATCATCGTCGTTTTGGAACAGTTCAACGTAATTAACAAATGCATAGACACACACAAACACTCACAAGAGTTTGTGCTGCTTCCTCTGTTCTAACATTATATTATTGAAGTCAGATCTCTCGAGTTAACCGGTCTCCTGCAGGGGACTGTGTGGTTGTTTTTGAGGGTGGATTTCATATTATATATATGTGTATATTCTGTATATTATGCATTATGCATTTCCTCCTGGCCAATCGACAACTTCTATACTAATATGTCAATCTCCGTAGGACGAAGGAATTTCTAAAGAAACCCAAAGTTACGTGGGACGAAAGGTCGTGATGTTGCATAACTCACGAATGCATCAGACATTCCCATGCACAAAAGGAAGATTGTAGTTTATGATGTGATCCATTTTTCCATCACAAACACACACACACACTAATAATAATCAATGGTCACTGGCATGCATTGTGTTCTTGTTAAAAGTCTGTGTATGGAAGGGCACGGTGTCAGTGAGACTAACAGGACACCTCATTGCGTGTCGTTGAAGCACCTTCCACGACATTCCTACGCCTGACCAACTTCCTCTTCACCAGCCAATTTGCATGATCCAATCTCCCATATCATCATATAATAATATTATTAGGAAGAGAAGTGCTGCATATATGGAACACAAGCACGCGAAGATAAGAACCAGTAATTAATTATATTATATGGTATACAGTTTTGTGAAGTCAAGAAACGGCGCTATATAGCACTGTTTGAGGTAAAGCCTTTCTTTCTCGTTATCTAAGAGGATTATAAACGCCATCATGACTCAATGATTTGCTTACACGATTATTTTAGCGAGAAACGGTTCACCTGGTTTAGTCGAAGACTTGACGAAAACAATAATAATGATAGAGCACTTCAATGACTTCCCTCATTCCTGCCTGTGTGTGTGCAGTCAAAAATTGATTTCAGATGACCTACAAGCCCCACAGTTTGTATTTGTGGTTGACGTGTTGCTGCAGGTGATGAATTTGTATGGTCCCTTATATTTTTTTTATCGTGCCCTGAATCAAATGAGAAAGTCTTTTCGCTCCCTAAAATAGTAAAATAGAAACGCTTCAGCAATAGACGGGGACACATAAATGCAGTATCATTAGTATAATGGCATGAGAGAGAGAGAAATTATAGTCAGAGTGGAAATGTAACTTATTCAAACTGATACTGATAACACCTTGTCGATTCTTCATTATTACCGATGTGTTAAAATGCACATGACACATGCAAGCTCATCACTAACCATTATCTCGCACTTTCTGCACATTTATCCACATTTACATATTCCTCGCGAATTTCAAGTAGCAAGACAAGTTATATTATCCTTTCAGCAAACTTCGTGATCCTCTAGACGTACAACTTTTATTGCAATTTTCTTATTTCCTAAATATAGGTTACTATCTTATAAGCTGCGCTGCTGCAATGGCACCAAGTCAATATTTGTTCCAATACTTTTAGTCCGATTAATAGTAGCGTGAAATTCATCACTACCGTGTAGTCTGAATGTCAAACATTTATTTTGTCTGCGAATAAGATCTGTTAGACTAATATAGAATATAACTGCTCTGAAGCAAATACTCCGTGAGTCATAAGAGTCATTGCAATCGTGCTTAAATGCAACTGCATGCGATTTCAATGAAACAGTGAAGAATCACAATCTTCCAATAAGAGAGTCGCCATTAATATATATATACTCTCTCAGACGATACTTTAATTAAGAATAGTTTGCAACAAGACGACAGAAGTTTTTGCCCAGAATTAATAAGTTTTGATGGCTGGTTTTTACGCATATCACCTGGTGTGCTCCCACGGTAGCCGATCGGGTCTCTGTGTATATATTGAACAGGGCACACCAAACAAGCCACTTTACAAAGAAACCTTATAGTTTTGATAAGATGATGATGATGACTCCCTCATAAATTGCTAACCTTGCACAATTATAAATGACGATTATGTATGGAGATTAGAGTGGAAGTGGACGTTAGAAAAATAGAAGCCTTTTGACTCTTATTGACCAAATGTTGGTATAAGAATGCAAGTGTTTTGTGTGCATGTTCGCTGAAGGTCACCTTCTTTCAGGTCTTTCTTGAACACCAAGCCTTCAACCTATTAAATGGATTTGCACACTCATGCAAGTAATAGAAAATCTGTGAAATTTGGATGTCCAGCTTACTAGCAGCACAAGTCGAGTGAACCCCAAGCTATGCATACTCTCGTTGCCACTGTTCAAAGTGCCATGAGGGAAACGCTAGACACTTTATTCCTCAATTTTTATTCACCTCTGAGGATTTAGCTTTATTATCTGCCAGATGTAACTCGAGTCTTCTCGAGTTTTTACATTTCAGATTTGCTTAAAAGTTTCATATGCCAAAGACATCACAGACACACCTTAGAAAGTTAAGAAAAAGTGACTGGATTCTTGAATAATCAATCTTTTTACTTGGCAAACGCATCTTTGGAAACTTTGTGTTTTGTATTTACAAAGATTATTTTGTGAACAAAAGATGCCCTTGTAGCTCAAACTTGTTGAACATAGTCATCGTTAGAATTGTCAATTTGCTTGTATCGCTTAAATTGCTTTTCTGCATCTCATGTTACAGATACTCACGAAATGTTTTTGCAGAAAATATAATATCTTCAGTGACCTTCAAAACGCAAATTGTGTACTCAAGTAAATCACAAAATGGCTTAATTGCTTATTGAAGTAATAATGAAATCGATCCCAGGTAAATCCTATACTCCTCCGTAATTAACTTAATTGAAATTTCACGAATCTTTTATCCCCTTCTTGCATCTCAATAGACTTACTTAATAGACCAACTAAACTTACTATCTACTTACTCTATGACTTAGCACTATAGTCTTGTAATTCAAGAGCCTGCATGCACACATGATAGTAGGAATAGGAAGTGTCAAGGGAATTTCTGAAGGATTGTTCAACTACAAGCTGACTTTCTGCTGGTGATCCTGTTACACACTGTTCCTTCCCGTAAAGGAGTTGCTGGAAGAAATGAAATGATGAAAAGATCTGTCAAGACGAACATCCTGAACTTCCATCTCATATCAGTCTGCATGTGCTGATCTTCTTCTGCCTGCAAGCAGAGCTTCAGCTTAGTCCTACCATGTGAAGATTAGCGTTCAGTTGGAGGTTGCTAAGTCAGTAGGTAGGATGAATACAAAAATGATAAGAACCGGCCGGTCGGGTACATTGGAAGGAGTGAAGGCCAAATGTTTAATTTATTTGGTTCACTCGTGGCAGGCAGATCCGAAAAGTGGTTAATAATGCCGTGCCAAGGGATGATTGCATCTGTAAAGGAATAGTTTTAGAGTTTAAGGAGAAGATGAGTAGTCCTGGCTGGCCGTCTTGTCCACAACAATGTTCAACAATCAATGAGACTCTCGTCCTCCAACAATGTAGTTAGTATGTATGATGTAACAAGTTTGTATACGATATAACTTGGATAACTACTACTTTATCATACACGAGGTATTTTATTTTATAATCATAATCTACGATCAAAAAGCAATTGCATGTTGTTGCAGCCATCACACACTATATAGTGTATAACATGTCTTCGAACTCACCGAAACCAGAGCAAGTCTACCTCTCTCTCTCCTTATCCAATGATTAACTACGTGAAATAAACAACACAAAAAATACTCTCACCCAATTGAATCAATCCTTGAATAGTTTCTAGATCAGTTTCCACACTCTTCGTCATCTTTTACTTTTCTAATTATTTAATTATCATAATTATGTGCCTACAGCAAATTACTATTTTAGTGTGTTACCACCTCATCGTTGACATAAAGCCATTAAAGTTGTTGTATTGCAGGTACGCGAATAATTTATATGCTAATAGGTAATAATTCTAATGAGTTCGTAGTTCACAATGATGAGGAGGTACGTATTGCAGGTCTCCCGTCCTAATGCGACTCTGTGCATATAATATGTCTGCAATTGCTAATGCAAAAATTGTAACAACTGTTTTCTTATTGAGACTCTTATCGGCTTCACTCTGAGGTTTGATAACACGAGAAGCAAATGTGAATAGCAATTACTTCACCTCCTCCGCCTATCGATATCTGAATTCCTATGGGAAACTCGCATAGTCGCATCGTACCTTGTTCTGGTGTATGAATAGACTTACATCAAACCTATCTTAATCTCTTCGCGACTCCTATGAACATATATACACATTTTACACTTACATAAATCCCACAGGTCGTCAAGAAAAAAGATTGGTGCACATGAACTCTGAGCTGCATACCATCCGAGGTAAACTGAAGCTTAAATTCGTATGCAAGCTATGTACACGAATTTAAGTTGCGTTGTTCATGTTTTTGAGGAATAACTCTTCTAATCAACTCGATTATCGGAATAAATGAACAACTCTCATCGTTCTATCATAAGTAAAAAGGCGATAAGGATCTTCTAGACATTTCCATTGTTTTCTGTAGTTCATCATGAACCACAAAGACCGACAAACCTTCCACGCCACCCCCACCCTTTCAACTGTTGTAGAAGTGTATAAACGTAGATTACACGTATTAAACTTTAATGCTGCTTTTCCTACCTGATTGTCGGTTAATTGTGCATCTTATGTCATGATGAGAGACTTTTAAAGGTTCGCTTAAACGGCCTATTGAACAAGACGAGAGCTCGTCAATCTGTACTCGAGATTGTAAGTGATGACAAACCACCTCATTGTTGTTCTTGACTTTTACTCATCTTCTGTAGACAATGAGAAGCAAAATATTATTGCAGACAACAAGGAACGAAAGGATTATGTAGGGATTAAGTTTAGAAACGAGTTGGTTCCCCGATCCTTCTTCTTCTTCTCATCTTATTCTGCCTACACGATTACACAACAAAAGATGATCATTTGACCCGTGCGGCATTCTCTGAGTGAGTGAGCCCTTTGTTCATACATCTGGGAGTCCCTCAAGGGCTTTATCCAGAATTCCATTCAGTGAGGATAAAGTCAAGCTCCCCTCATTCAACACACCCTCATTAAGAACATAATTGTGCTTTACTAAAGTAATCAACAGGGAGTTTATCCAGAAATGTATCCAGAATATTTACAACCCTCAGTTGTACATTAAACTGAACGGATCTATATAATATATTATGCATTGCTTCACATGATACACAACTAGACTGTTGTCGCTTGCCTGAGGAGGGTGGAGTCCAATTCAATTCCGTTGAAAAAAGTCTACCACAAATAGAAATCCCTGTGTTACCCTAAGAAAGATGCTACACAAAATATTCATAGCCAGAGCCATGAATTTCAATGAGATCCTCCTCCGCTTAACCAGAACCCTTAATAAGTTAAAGTTACGCTGGTCTTATCGAAGCATTTTTCTGCTTCTCATTAAGCCTCATAAGTTCAGATGATAATAACACAACAGGAAGAGTCAATTGATTGTTGTTTGGATAGGAAGAAAGTGAATAAGCTCCACGAGTTTCAATCCCGTGAACAACAATATAAAACCAATGAAAAATATATTTGAATTTGTTGATCCACCCTGTACACTCTGAAAATAGAAGAATACAACTCTAGCCATACGGGACAAAATTATTTATATACACACTTGGACAGTCTGAAGATTCAGTGGTGGCCAGGAAATCTCAGAGGAGATAAATTACATCAGAGTTGAGAACCACTTGTTTGTTTGAGGGAAAGGAAATCTCAGTGAAGCATCTAATGGAACGCAATCCACTATTTCAGGATGAGATAGAAACGCTTTTCTTCTGCAGGGCTTAATCAACAAGACCTCCTACTCATCAGTGTTTTACTTAAGAATTACAAAAATCCAACTCCAACATATAAAGAGCATGAACGGCTGTAAAAATAAGTCTGTAAATATCTTGACTGCTTCTCACGCATTCCTTTACACTCCTCGTAGCAAACTCATTGCTTTTAAACACATATATATATAGTTTCACACAATATAAAATAGCCTCTTGCTCGCAGTCACACTACCACAAATAAATGTACACTTGTAAACCTCTCATATATATAGCAGCTTAAATGTAACTCTGAATCGTCTTGTAAACTTAACACAACTCATCATATTCTCTCTGCTTGCATTGTTAAGAAGGAACACTGAAAAAATTCAGAGTGAATGCAGAAGAACGGTGAAGGAAATCCTTTATTTTGAAATTGTTCATTGTCACCCAAACTGCTCCTGACTCTTCTGGCTTTTGTTAAAAGAATTGTATTCTTGTGCTCCTTTGTGTCTTGTCATGTAGACATACATCGTAGAATATCCTACATAATGTATTTTACATGTCTTCTTATTACTCCTCGAGAATGAATTATCATTGAATTATCCTTCCTTTTCTCCACAAACAAATTATTAGCAATCCCCACATTATCCTTCATATATGAGATTTCTTTTAAATGGACGGGCACAAGAAGAAAGCTGTAAAAGTCCAAAATTAGCACCCACGTAAAGGAGCCACACAATTAATCCTTGTGGATGGCTCAGCAGAAATGTGGGTTTAAATCTTTAAATTCTAAATGATGACTTTTACAGAACTCAAAGCTGAAGATGTCTATTAAATCTATTAATCTCATCGTGTGTTATTTGCGTCCATCCTCACCTCCTTCATGGAGAGGTGATTACTCGGTATGGGATCACCAAGAGACAACCATAATGTACACGAACATAAAATATCCGAACAAGCCGAATGAAGTCCAATATACTACTAAGCAATATTGATGACCTTTTGGTCACGTCACTACAAAGACAGTGTACGCGTAGTACATGATGGCAATTGCCTCTTGCACACATATATATGAGACGTGTTAGTAGTTATATTATTGCAGTTGTTGCGGTTCCCACGTCTTTTAGTAAACCACCCAACACTCTCTTTAAACAGACTTGTTGGGGTCGTCTTCACTCACTCAAAAAAGTTCTTTTTGGGAATGTGTAACCTAAGATTAAATAAACTGCAAAATCCTGTTTTCGCACAAAATACATCGCGTCTCTATACAGGAGGAGCGGCTTCAAAATGCACCCCAAGTGCTACTGCTCATGCTTTTTTTACTTGAGGTGAAATTGCACGATAAACTTATATTCTCCGATAATCTCTGTTACACGTTTTTTGTCTTCCTCAATAATTCTCGTATTGCACACCTTCTTCGATGAAATGGATCCGCACATATCAAACGCAATAGCCCATACAGTTAGTTACCTATGCATGTACTATATGCGAGCTTTAGATTCATTTCGTTTATTTTTCTAAATCTGGCAATCGACCAAGATCAACAAGACAATGTACAAGTGATTCAAGTGTGTCCGTCGTTATATTATTGGTTAGAATGAGAGGATTATGAAATTCCGTGAGTCTGTACATTTTGATCGTGTGGTTGTGATAACATCAAAATTCTATCTGAAATCATCGAAAGTCTAATAACGGATAAGCAATAATAATAAGACACAAAAGTCAGTCACCCACAGGAGTTTTATTCCTACGATAATCTCGTATTGCAGCTACCTCAATCCCCCTTTCGCGAACTTATCAAAGTCTTGTATAATAGTAATAAGTTTGTTATTTTTATTGCAATCGAGGAGAGTTTTATTTCCTCTCTTGATACGAGAATAATGAAGAAGGAGCAGAAAAGTTGTAGTGGCCATGGGAAGCACTTTGACATCCAATAACTCTCTTTTATAATATAAAAAGACTTTCTCTCCCACATAACATTTATTGTGGCAGTTATTACTGTACACGGCAAAGGAAACCTCGTGACAGGACTGGGACTTATCACAAGTGCCCATCTGTTTAAAAAAAATGTACCCTTCTTCTCTCTCTATGACTATATACCTCCAAATAGAAGTTTGTGCAACTTTTCGTCAAGGAACAAGCCAACGACATGACATTTTGAATAATGATGAAACATTATGATGAATTAAAACCTCCATTTCTTCTCAAACTCACTACAAAAGTCATAGATCTGAGGATATGAACGATTAAAATGATTTTAAATCACTACCTATTTCGAAAAGGTACTTTGAGGGACTTTATATTTTTAGCTGCACTTATTCCCCTTGTCACAATAAGAAGAGGATGAATCTGACATCTTCAACGACTATTCCTCATGATCGTGCTGCTCTCGTTTCTTTACGCAATTTTGGATATTCTGTATAAGAGTGACAATCAACAATGAATAGGTCTCAAAGCAATTCCTTTTCTTCAGAGACTCACTCAATCTGTCTGATTGTGAATTTGTGAGTCAGATCTAGATGCGGCTGAGTCTACACGTGTAGTTCTTCCATTTGTTACTTCCACCGTTCTTTCGCTCGCAACAATTGACTTAAACACAGCAAGAGAGCTCCAATTTTTGCAGTTCAATTGAAATGCCATTTTCCAAACCCAAAAGTATTGGCGTCATATCACGATTTACAAGAAGATAAGCCTGGCAGTTGTGCCAAACATAGTCAATGTTGATGATTGTCAATCATTCAAATCCTATTTCAAATTCCGACATGATGAATAAAGAACTGAAAGGTATTTTGTGCTCTTCTCTTTAACTACATGTGTGGCGAATTAGTTCTGATACCGAGTCCCAGCTAGTTTGCGTTTTTCGCAGATGTTGAGTTCCTTGGAATACTTGAATAATAATGCAGATTGCAAGTTCATCGAGAACCAAGCATGAAAGTGTTTTGTGTGGGATCCAATTCAGTTAATGAGGGCCTAATGCAAATAATGAGGAGGATTGGTGATATTCTATACTTGCGTCCTGGTTACTGTGAAATACCGTTTAGATTCTTTGCATCCTTACAGATTTACAACACACACATTTACACACAGATCTCAAACTACAAGACATGATGTGAGTCAGTTTAAGTTTGAAACGATTGAAGATATATACCTTCATGCACTCATGTGAGTTGATTGTCAGAGCAAAACAATGGGCAACGCTATAAAGGTGTATTGATGACCAAGAATGATTTTTAGATGAATATCGTTGAAGATTATGCATGCATTCTTCTCGTATTCCTCCATTTCGAGCAAAATGATCCATGATGAGACTCATCACTGTCAGCACCAATCGTTTTTTCAATTCAAACTCATTTATTTCCTCAATGAATGTGCTCATTCAGTAGGAAGACGAAACACCAATTACAACTTAACATTACGGTTGCATCAATCTCTGCAAAAAGAAAATCAATCAACCAATCCTTTTCATCTCCCACACTCAATCTAATTGCAGGCCTATCAAAACGGCTATAATATATTTCCATTTCACATTTGTGTTACGAATTTGCCAACGCATAAATTAGCATTATAACTTTAAACGTACAAATTCAATTCGTAAAACTACTTCACAATCAGAGTTACGCATAACTCTTCAATCTGAGACATTGGGAACCACAAGAGATATACGTGAACAATGCTCTCAAAAAGGCCTGTATTTTTATGCATCAGAGAACTCAAATAAAACATTCCCGTGTGTGCTCAGTTACAGATTCACCAACAACAACTAATGAAGACAAAGTCTTCGTACTTCAATTTCCACAAATTGGGACACATAAGAAATCAACAGAAAGACAACTAAAAAGGGAAATGGCCTATTAGATTTAAACGCAATTGAATTCAGTTCAAATATGATTTAGATTTTCTGACTAACTTATTTGCTCCTGAAAGGATCTTTGTGGATCATTAGAGAGGTAGTAAAGCAGGTTGTAAAAACATGGTCATCATTCAGATCGTTTCATTATTGGCCTTTTCTAATCAATTATGATTTGTTGTTCATGTCATGACTGCCTGTTAGTTACCATTCTATCCTGCAGGATTGCACAATATGCTTCAAGTTAAGCCGTCGAGTCGTTGAGTGGAACGATGGGTGATTGATTTTGAAGTGTACAACAATATAAGCAACCGGTGACGACGACAATCGGGATCGGCAATCTCATTTCATTACACACACACTTCCAATACAATCCACACTCTCTTTCCTATGTAATCAGCAATTTCATCAACTTCTATTTTCAGTACTGCTCTCGTCTGTTCTATTTATTGTTCTCCTGAACAAATTGAATGAGATAAATACGAAAGAATTCTGCTAGCTACATGAGGACTAAATGAATTCCCTATTAATCCACACTCCTTATGCTACTGCTGCTGCAGCCACTACACACACTATTTTCGCGATTTGTATCACACAAACGACCATTTAAATTCAAATTTAGCAATCAGTCTGTTTTTGTGTCCTTCCTAATTGGACTCGTGTGAGTCTTATCTAGCAGGCTCTTTGCACTGAATATATTTTTATATTACTTACCAATGTCGTGTGCTAATATATTAATAGGGCGTTGCATAATGTATATTAATGTACACTCATCCAGCAAACAAACAGAGGAATGAATAATAGTATTATTATTACGTGAAATATCTCAACGTGTACTACTAACTACTCTCATTATTTACTACCTCGGCTAATTCTCTTCTGTTTCAGGTTATTTATTTCCACTGCAAAGCAATAATTCACCTCACACCTAAAAAAACTAACATGATGAAGCCTATACACTATACCCACATCAGATCATCCAACACAAAAATCTCATTCAGCACATATTGTTGTTGGATCTTCCACCTCAACGACGAACTCAGTCAGTCCTCTTCGCTGCTTGGTAATTAACATAGTTGCTTTTTAATCACAGCTTTAATTGTCTCAACAAAATGAAGTTTTATTCGTAATCTTTTTACAAGTCGGTTAATATCATAATGAGAGAGTGTTGCAGGTCTTGTATACAAAGGAGTTTAATAATTGCACAGGTTCCTCCGAGTGTGCAAGTCAAGTATCACATACTATGTCTCTATGTACCTCACATATTGTTGTAACTGAGAGTCTCGGGTTTCTCGCATGAAAATATACGTAACATTTAATTTATTTGTATGTCGTGAACTTTGCTTTATAATAGCATTCCGACACACACACTACTTTTCTATAAAGAATAACATGAATGTCGAGTATGAGAAAACAGTTAAGTCCCCTGAGCAGAACAAGCGGAGAAACCGGCTGAGAATAAGCAGCAAAGTATACGAAAGCTCGCTCATTTCTATGTGGATTTTGCAAATTGAACTTAATTAAATGTATGTTCGCAGATTCGCTTCATTAGTTCTGAAAAGAAGTCATCTTCATCCTAGTGCGGTGCACAATAAATTATCTCAAAATACACAGGTGACAAAACTACAGGAATTAAGAGAATAAGACAATGGAAAAAGTGCCACTTGACGATTTTCTGGTTTAATGCTATTTAGATATTCTCCCGTCGTACGCGCAAACTTTTGTGTTATAAAGAAACTCTCTCTAGAATAAGTCCTTCTTCTTCGCAATATTTTGGTCACTTGAACGAGGAATGATTAATGCGGTAAAAGGTGCATACAAATTAAAAATGATCTCAAGCAAATTCTTACCACAACTTCTTCCGAATCCGATTGAACATTTTGACTGCTCAGCGATACTTATTAAACACAAGATCACGCACAGCAATAATTACACATCAAATGATACGAAAAATGATTTGTGACACATCTCGTAAAGATACCCGCACTGGTTGTCATTGTTGTGAGATGCTTCGAAGCAAAAGCAAGTTGGAGTCATCGCCTCAACATCACATTAATGCCTATCATGCACAAAAATCATTAGCAGAAGATAATTCGTCTATAAAAATGCAACCCATCCAAGAAACCTTGTGCATCTCATCCAAATCTAAAATTCATTAGTTGCTTTCTATGAGTCGCACGATAACAAAACTAGAAAGAAGAATGACTTAATGTCACAAGTTTTAATAAGTAGCCGCAACAGTTGTTGTTTGAAGATGATGATGATGATGGTACGTGTTCAGATATATCAAGACTGGCTTGCGATCACTTTTTTAATGGTCTTCGTGGGTGAAAGAAAAACTCCGTTGGTATAAACAGGTCCAGCAAAGATTTCTCATGTAAGCTGGTGTCTCCGCAATTTGTCACGACAATATAAAAGTCAACTGTTAAAAAAGCGATTTTTCGTCTCGTTAAAAATGAGCGATGGTGGGTCTTTTGTACTCCGTCTCGTCTATGCAGTATTCTGCTGCTGTACCTAACTAAATAGCAAACCACACAAACACACTGGAGCTATTAAACGACTCTCGATTTTTCAAACCCCATTCAACAACGATTAAGAAATACCAACACACAACTGGACTCTTAAATATTCCAAGATATGATAATAATATGTTTTTTCAAGCTCCAGGGACGACGTTCCCTGGCTGTGTATGTAGGTATGTGTGATGGTTTCCGCTAACTTAACACCACATCACAAAATGTTCCCACAATCTTTGAGAATCATCTCATCATCATCCAAAGCGAAAGATGAAAAAGCTTTCACTGTTTCTTTCCCACAAGAACGACGATTCAGTTGTTGTTACCTAAGCCAAAAATGCATGGAGCACTATTATAAACAGAATACGAACATTTAATGGGCATTGGCCCAGGAGGGAGTCGTTGTTTGCTCAGAGATTCATTCAGAAGAGTCAGAGACACCCAAATGCTGAGATAATGACAAAATGATGAGACAAGTTCCTCCGCAATGTCTGTGGATTAAAAACCAACTGGAGTTGAAATTATTGTATTAATAATGACATTGTGGTTGTTCTGTGGTGGTCCATATTTGGTCTCCTTCCCATTAACATATAAAGTGAGTAATTTCCTCTTCTCTTTTCTTGATGATCTTTACTCGACTTTTATTGCATTTATTCTTCCCTGTCACACCTTCTTCACTCAGACATCAAGTGTCATAAACTTTTTACAGGTCCGGTTCGTTTTGTTTGATAGACTTTTTGGTAAAAAACCTACAAATTGAACACTAAACTCCACCGAATTAATGCAAATATCATGTACAACTCTCTGTGGATTCACACACACAAGACACAAAGTCCTTTGGCATAAGTTAATCGAAACTTCAACTTCACGTTGTACTCTTACAAAAAGCCCAAGAGGTCACATAAATATGATCGAATGTCTGAACTAAACAGTTTCATAAAATAAGTCAGGTATCCATAATGCAAATCTGGTTCTTTGGTAGACACAAAATCCGTACAAGAGCTTGTTTTACAAATCCACCAAACTACCGAAAATATAACTAGAAGCACGTCCGCGAGTCTCCTCAATTAGAATGTAGAAATTGTTTCCTCAATTCCAAAAAACTGATTCGTATTATCCAACCCTTTTCCAC
>Ga0194135_10000361_pt1 | contig 26444 bp, 19 predicted proteins | sample LitLau_LLRF_2013_FD_134024 | JGI IMG/M metagenome (GOLD analysis project Ga0194135, IMG submission 134024) | Freshwater sediment microbial communities in response to fracking from North America - Little Laurel Run_MetaG_LLRF_2013 (version 2) | ecosystem: Environmental > Aquatic > Freshwater >... | reverse complement strand
CGAGTGGGTTCCTCTCTGAGCCAGCGAACGAACCATTCGCGCCGACACGTCAACTTCGACTCCACTCGCGCCAAATTCAAATTCCTTCTTCTGCCAATCTGTCGGCTATTTCATTCTCTCGTCCTCCTCCTCCGCACAGTCTTCAACTTGTCTGCCTTCTCTCGTCGTCGTCACTCTTTCTCCATACGACCTCTGACCTAACAAGTACCGCTCCGAGTCCCTCCCGCCGTCCTACCTACCACCTGGTAAGTCCCCCCCCCTAGGGTGTATTGTCCAGGGACACCTGGAATTACAACAGTCTCTCTGTCTGACTTTAGTGCACGATGATGACATTTTGACAGATCGCATAGATATTATATTGTTCGTAAAGAAATTACGTCAATGTCGCTATATTTCAGATGTTTTTGCGTCAGTGCGTGAAAAAGAGTAGGAAGTGTTGATGTCAATTATTGTTTTATTATTGGGTTTTACAGAAGGATGAAGTGGGGAACAGAACTTTTGGTGCTCGTGCTGTTCCAGCTACTCAAGAGTAGTCTTCCGTACTTCATTACGGTTGATGCCCATGCTGAAGAGTGTTTCTTTGATAAGGTGTCGAATGGGACTAAATTAGGTAAGGGTATTGAAGCAGAGAGTTTTTGAGAAATGCTGGAGAGTTAATAACTACATCTGAATTTTATAGGGTTGACGTTTGAGGTGATAGAAGGAGGATTCTTGGATATCGATGTGCGAGTAACTGGGCCTGAAGGGGAAGAAATCATTACCAGAGAACGAGAAAGCAATGGAAAGATTACATTCGCTGCTGCCAAAACCGGAGCGTACACTTACTGCTTCAGCAACAAAATGTCTACGATGACACCCAAAGGAGTGATGTTTTCAATGGATGTGGCTGAACCTCAGGCATCTCCAGCTGGTGGTGCTGAAGGAGAAGGTTCATTTTTTTGCTTTCTTTAATTCTGTACCGTGCTTTACATATAACGAAGTCTGATTTGATTCATTATGTTGTATCCTTAGCCCATCCTAACAAACTCGCAGAAATGATCAAGGAATTGTCTACAGCCTTAGTTGGAGTGAAGCACGAACAGGAGTACATGGAAGTTCGAGATAAAATTCATCGCAAAATCAATGAATCCACCAACTCCCGTGTTGTGATGTGGTCGTTTTTCGAAGCAGTTGTGCTTGTTGCAATGACTGTTGGCCAAGTGTACTACCTGAAGAGATTCTTCGAAGTTCGCCGAGTTGTATGAGCTAATCTTGCATACAGTATACAGTATATCATCAGTCTTCTATTAACCACGTTGGGCAACAGATTTCCTCATACTGCAAAGACATTTTTTATCTTTTAAACTTTTCATTATCTCTGTAAATCTCAGTCGTCGTCGTCAACATCAACTTTCGCGAAGCTTGTGAGTTTGAAATCTATTGCTCATATGTTTCTTAAATTGAGTAAAATATGTGCAGTAAGTAATGTTGTATTTCTGTTATATTAAAATTAATTATTTGTTTGTAAATGAGTGCTAAGCGTTTCTGGGTGTGAATCTTATATCTGTACGCAAATACACGAGAATGCGAATTTATGTTTGGTGCAACTGAAAACGACATAAATGATTATTACTTTACAATAAGTGAGCGCTTGTGGCGTACTCAAATAAATGTTGATTGGTCATTTTTTATACTACCTGATGACTGAGTAATTTTTTCTGCATATTTATTGTTCGTTGTTAATACACTTATAATTTGTGCACAGCTCAACATTTATAAAATTATTAGTTAATAAAAATACGAAGTAGAAGTCTCATTTCTCAGGTATATTTGCAATGTAAAGTGCAAGAAATGTTCAGCGTACTAAAGGCTTTCGTTACTTTTTATCTGGCTTCAAGCGACAAGATTCGGCATTGATTGCACAGTCTTCATAGACCTTGACTCTAGGGTCTGCTAGGTAATTAGGGTGAACACAAGCACACCTAGGGGGCTTATCTGCTTTCTCGAAAAACTGACGAGGAAATCCAACCCAATCTCGATCGATCCCTCCGCTGAAACATGATTACAAATCTTAAGCGTCTTTTGTTACGTTTATTTCCTATACTTGTAATTTGCTAATTTATTACCTCATGGAACTGCACCACAACTTTGAGCCTGTTTCCTGCGTCCACTCCACGTTGCAAGAAGGAAACAGTTTTTTCAAGTCTTGTTCTTTTGCATCCGCTTTTTTAGCATGTTTGACCCATTTTTTGAACTTAGCCATTTTTTCAGTCTCTTTACCATTGGAATCAAAGAAGCTTCCAATGTGATACCCTAGTTCAACCCAGAATTTTATTTTTACTCTTTGATATACTGTAAGATCACGAATGAAAATTTTAATCAGCTGATAGTTATAATTAAACTTACCAACAAATTTATACTTTTCGTGAGTCAAGTAGAATTTGATCCAATCTGCCAATCCTAGGTAGTCTTGTGGCTCCAATCCTTCAATATCATCAATTAAACCTTTTTCGTTGAACTCCCCAGAAACAAAAGCTCGAGACGAATCACGCCCTGCATTAAGAAACACATTTTTATCTTAACATATAACAGAGTTGCACAGTAAAATATATTAATTCTTTACAAGCTAATAACTTACCAATGAATCCATGATATCCAGATCCTGGTTCGTACATTTTAGCCCCACTAGTTACGTCAATGACATGCCCTATTATTATCAAGTACAGCTTTCCGCCACTCACATATTTAACATCATCATTATTCATTAATTTGAGCTTAGGATTTGAGCTAGGTCCTTTCATCCAGTCGTGGACTTTTGACAGCTTCTCGGCTGATGGAGTAGGAAAACCTGAGTTTGCATTGTCATCCGTAGGTACGAACATATTAGAGTCAACACTTTGGTCAGAATCAGGGTTCCACCACTTCACAAACTTGAGCCGATAATTTTCGAGTTCCCTTTGCTTGACAGGACAAAACATAAAGTAACAAATAATCACAGAACTCAATGCAACGAAAATCACACTCAGGAAGAGAGATACTGATTTATTGCGTCGATTTGGTGGTTGAACATGGTCTTTTATCAGTCCATCTTTATCAGCCTGGTCGGAACCTGAAGCAATTCCACTGCTCCGAGGTCCCTGACGCCTTTGACGAGTATCTGCCATCGAGGGCTAAAAGAAAAATCATTTTAAGAAGGATTAATTTTCATGCATGTCCGATTAAGTACGACTGAAAATGAGCGTATTGTTTTTCATTTCAAATGACAGCTTCAGTTGTCAGATATTATACACTAAAAATACACGAGACTCAGAAATAAAAGGGCTCAAGTCTCTTACACGTGCAATGAAATATATTGCAGAACTAGAAGTAGAACACTATCGACACAATGTATGTACCCTTTGTTTCATAATCCTCGTTCCTTAGTAGACTATAAGTACCTACCTACAAAACCTGTCTGTTCCTTCCTATGCAGCAGACATATGAACCTGTAGAGTCTTGAAATAAGGTCAAGTTCACGAGACATTTTTGTCATTCCTGGAATTACCAGGATAAAGTTCCCTTCACCTTCACCAATGTCTTACTAGCTACACTCATGAAATTAGTCTGAGTCTGTTGGACGTTAAGCTACTAAAAACCTTTGACAGTCACCTATCACTAGCTACCAACAGTCAACAAGACTTCCAGCGTCCTGCAATTCACACCTAGGTCTTAAATTTTGCACAAAGTACATAATAGACTTGCTCACAATTTCGCCATGAAGTTAACAAGGTTGCTCTGCGTAACTTTGATCTACATAATCCTACAAACTTCAGCCTTTAAAGTGCAGACTTCACTTCTCAACTCCAGGTAGATCATAATATGCAAAGTTTAATAACTTGTAGCAGCCATCGATGAGTATTAACTGAATATTACACACATGAATTTTAAAATAGTAACACCTCATTGCTCTCTCGGGGCTCACCAACACCCTCGCAACTTTCATTTAGCTCCAAAGTGGAAATAGACTTGGACTCGTGCGTTTGTATGCAAAAAACCGAAGAATGTGAAATTGCCATTACTCGGTCAATATTCATGGTAAGTCCTCTACTTCGTCTTATGCACTTGACGAGCCTCAAACCTTTTTTTTTCATTTGCATAAGCATTTGAAACTAGTATCTCAACTTTATGTTAATTCCTGATGATAACCCATCTCATTTCAGACAATCAAAAACTGTCCAACAGATTTTGCTTTCTGTTGTTCCGGACGCTTAAAACAAATCCCTAACTACCCTGTCCAACAACCTTCTGACCTCAGTTCAGACCCAAACTCTTTCCTCATCAATACCGAAGAAGAAGACGATGTCGACGACGACGACGACGAAGACAACGAAGATCCATCCGACTCCTCCGTCGAATCCATCGACATTAACAAACAAACCCTCTCCACCGTTCCCTCCACCTCCACCACCACCACCAACGCTCCATATATTTACACAGCCGACAAAGCATTTCTTTTTCCCCCTCCAACTTTCAGCCGAAACAAAACTAAGCGTCCTACAAGACGATGCACCTGCAAACCTCGACCCGAATGTCCTGAAGAATACAAAGACTACTCTTTCGGCTTCGGGTGTTCTCACAACACCGTCCGGTGCTGCGAACCAATAGACCTAGATAACAACACCAGACTAATTATCATCACCACCACTCCTACCCCTCCCCCTCCAAGTGGGGATGAAACCCCAGACCTCGAGGATGATGATGATGATGAGCAATTCACCTCCGACTTAATGAACATAGGCACCACAACAAGTGACCCTCAATGCTTTTGCTTACCTCCTGAAGATTGCGAGCGGATTGAAGAAAACGTAGTTTGGCGACGGGAAGATACTCTCTGTCCTCACAACCTGGTCAAGTGCTGTGGCTCCAGGAACCTTCGAGGGGACTTTCAACAACAATTTCCTGAAGAAAAGGTCGACGACGCTGCGTTTGAAGGTAAGCAGTATAGTACAAGTTTTGTGGTATTATACGGCAAGCAGGAAGTGCACCCTGGGTGCAGCATGTGGACAATTGAATGACATGGAAGTTATGACTTGTGAGTTGTGAGAGAGACACGAGAGAGGATTTTGGTCAGCTGGTGAATTGCTAGCTCGCAGGTGGTTTTGGTTTTGGGTGAGATTTCTGTCCCACTTTCCCCGACCACAATCTCTCTCATCCCTTCGATTCGTGTGTCCTTGTCTTCAATGTCCTGTTTGACCATTAACTAAACTAATGCCATTAACTAATGACAATTATTATTAAGTGTGTGTTGTCCATAATTGCTATTAAATATGCGACTGATACTGGCTGCTGCTATTGCTTTTGCGTATCATTAAGCACACAGTTAATAGTAATTGAGTATTACTGTGTCCATGTGAGTGAGCAGTAATAATAAATGTCAAAGTGTACGAACGAGAATATAAGGATGATACCAGTGTGGCTTTGTATTAAGTAAATATGTTATTGTTTATAATGGTCATTATTGGGAAAGTGATAATATATTGGTTGAAAGAATCTATTTGCTTTTGAAATAATAGGCCAAGGAGGGTTTCATCAACCGATTACTCTGCCGGAATTGAAGATCCCAATGACAGAGGAGTACAGTGATGGTGATGATGATAGTAATTCGGATTCTTCTAAATCTAGTGTCCCTTCAACACTGCCTCCTCCAGAACTTCCTACGTATTATAATTATCAGCCACCTAAATATTATGCGGGGTATTACAATCCTGGATTTAGACATGAAAGTCGGCCTTACCCGAGTATTTCTGGACTTCCTTGGCCTCAGAGATACGATGAAGATTCTTCGGGATACGTCAAGGGAGTCTCCTCAACTTCTGACAATTCTCAGGGACAAAACGTGGAGGCTAAAGATAGCGGTAGACGACTCAATTCCGAGCCTAGTTTATTTGATAAGATCGCTGGATTCTTGGGCTGATAGTATTCATTATTAGAAGTTGGAGTCATGTCTTAAACTTCTGTTAATAGGTTTTAATGGAGGTTTGTCTTTATTTATAACCAGTAGTGGATCTTTCAACGATTTAAGAAATTTCACAACAAGCCTCAGTTCTTGTATAATGTATTAAACGCTACTACATTTCCTAGTATATTATATACTGCCTTGTACGTGTTACTAAATTGCCCCAAATCGTCTTTAATTCAGGCCAATTATTAGAAGAATGAAAGTGAGTTTCGAGTGCAGTCCTTCACTTTGTTTTTGTCTTAATCTTGTTTTCAATTTTGATTGAAATAAAAAGTTTTCTATCATGTCAGCCATTTTATATGTAAATTAGAATTATATGAAACTTCCAGAAGAGAGAGAGAGAAATCGTAAGTATACTAAATTTCCATTCGACGACACCTCATGCAATGCTGATGATATTCCACACAAGATCCTAGAAGAAAATCACATCGTATGAAATGAAATGATCAAACGCGAGTTTCGTTTGTTTCAACAGGTGCAAATAAAAAACCTTTAAACAAAACAATTTTCCATAGACATCTTTTTTATTTAAAAATGTATTTATGCAGCAAATCACAAACAAAATGTCGAAACAATAAAATAGTTATACGAGTTATACACCGAGAAACTCCGTCTATAATCAATTCCAAGTTCCAACAACATATTTCTCTCATGTCGCCTACTATGTGTAGTCATAAATAGTTCTTTCATCCCATTTGCTCAGTTTTCCGAAAGATCTCCGTGAAGGCAATTAATGCGTCCCATTTTTACAAATGTCAAAGAACGGCATTTAACGAAGTACATAGATGAGTGGGCTTCTCAGTACTACAATCACAGTAAACATTTCAGGCCCTACTAAAGTGTCATTTCTACTACATATTATACACCTAGCTTAGCAGTATATTATCGATTTCTGACGCACAATATCTTCACAGTAAATCCGCTTATCGCTAAATTCAAAAGCTTTTTCTCTCGTATTCAGTTCCATCATCCATCTGTACCATATTACATCTACTCATGAGTACATGTTGGACAAAAAGCTTAAAAACTCATAGGCTAGACTATATATCCTAACACATTTAGGAAGTATTCAACTATGCACTAATTCCCTCAGAAACTATAAGAGCTTCTTTATTTTATATCACTCCCCGTTGTTTCCAAAGTCTTAACTTATTACATACCATGCAACTTATTCACAGAGGTATGTACAGATTTATCATTACTCTATTTCTCAGATTTCTTCCACCCTTATAATTATCTTTAGCGCAGTAGGCTTTCATCTTGCATTAATGTTGAGAGAAAGCTTTCATCGTGCAACTAGATTCTTTTGAAGCTTATTTTTAAGCTTCAAGTTAACTTTATAGATTATATTAATGTCAATTCATGATTGTAGGAATGTATATCTTAAAGATCTTACGCAATAATAAATGGTAGTTAATATCCTATCACATCGTTTTTAAAGTTCATGTATGAAAATACACCGTCCCGTGTGGACAATTCAACTTGAATGCTGAACGAATGAAAATGAACGTAAGTAGTTGATGAGAAAAAGCTTTTTGCTGACAAGTCTTGATTTGCAACTGGAAAGAAGGTTTTAAAGCTTATACAGCATTATAATATAAACTGACAAGATTCCAGAGATGAGCAGTGAAAGTTCTGCAGAGTTTGTATTGAGATTGACTTTATTACGGCAGTGTAATGCAGTACTAGACCTAACTTCAGCGTGAAATCGATTGATTTCTTTGTGAGAATGTCTATTTTTCGTAAGAGTTCATCCATTCCATTTGGAAAGCAAAAGTCCTGAGAAAATTTACTAATGTAAACTGCGTGAAAAGCAGCAAGCCATACGCATACATTTTTTAGTAGACTCTGCGTAAAAGATTGGAAAGATGTAATCCTGAGCTTAAATTTTCTGGTCCTTTTTCGTATGGACAAGAGATTTAGAATCAAAGCTAACAACAGGCAAAGTTGAATTCTATAAGAGCTACTTGGTAGCAAAAGTCACACAAGCATGACCTTCTTGTGACATTTTCTCAATGCGAGTATATATGTACTCCTTTTTGAGCTCATCGCACAGCTACTAATCAACAGAGTCTAGACCACAGTTAATTGGTCTCTATGTATAATGTATACAGACCCTGATTCGCAGGGATATACATTCATATACATGCCTGTTCCTCGTGTGAGCCAGAAGGCCTCGACCTATGTCTGCTTATCTAAGTCACGGGTATGTTGTTTTTGAGGATTAGTCAGGCTACAAGAACTAAGACTCATTTTAAGTGTCCATGCGAGTAAGGCTTTTATGCAATGCAACGTCTTGCTGAACAAGTGACCAGGAGACCCAGAAAAGTTTCCAAAAGTACACGAATAAGCTTAGGAGGGATAAAGACTTCTAAAAGTACATAGACAGCTTCGATTGAAAACATGTTGTAAAGTATTGTTTTTTCTTGCTGTATTCTTTAGATAGCTGATGCATTCGCTACTCGTTACTTTGGATTAAATTCTACTGACGCTCAATATACTTTGTGAAAGCAGGAAACTGTGCTATTGTCATTAGAGGACATAGTGTATCAGTATGTTTCCAAATACTTAAAGCTCGCTGTTGGAACCTATTTTAGAGAAGCTCGAAGATTGTTTCACTCAATGTGGCAGAGAAGAAGCATGTGTGTGTGTAGAGCCTTTTAAAATCCCAGAGGTACTAGCATGCAATTTGATGGAATCCTTGTCCAGATCATTGGGAAAACAAGCGAGTGGTTAAAAGTCTAAAGGTAGCACAGACGACAAATGTAATTCCTGAAGGTTTAGACCAAGTTAAAGAGATTCCCGAAGTTGTTCCAGCTGTTGGGCTTATTGGATTTCTTTCTGTAGGTACAATTGGAGTGCTCGTGCAGCCCATCCAAAATGGAGCTGACAAAGTTGGATTTTCATTTTCAACCCTCATGTGTTTGTCATTGAATTTCCAAAAAAATTTCCCCTTAAAAAAGTATGAATTTCCATCATTCCATCTCAAAACAGAGTCGATGTTCATGGGCACACCTCGCCATACATCAAACATGCTTTTTGGATAGTCGCCTTCTATACGAAGCATATTGTTATTTCCTTCTGAGATGTCTTGCAGCCTGGAAAATACAAATAATTCGCGATTTCAGTAGGAGTTACGAGGATGACGACACAAAAGAGAAGAGAAATCAAATTCCAGATTAGTTTTCTCTCTCTGCTCTCCTTCTTTCTCCTCGTTACGTGTGTGTCCATGGCTCTCCACAAATGTGGAGAAAGCCATTTCCACTCGCACATTTCTTTATGATTTAGTCTTTTTGTATGCCTGTTTACCTCCAGTACTGGGTTCCAGAGAATAGATACGTTTTTTTGTTGTGACCCCAAACCATAGCTCCATCAATCTTCTCGACGTCAGGTGAAATTCCCATTGAAGTCAGTGGCTTTGGGTAGCCATAAATCAGCTCTATCCCTTTGAACCTCCAAAAGTAACGCCCTGTAGTTTTAAAACCATTCAACATATCAATCAGGCATCCCCAGCGTCCAATACAAACAGGCAGAGAAAGTCGGTTGCTCTCTCACACAGCTATCCTACTTTCCTACTTAAATGTACATAGAAAGTCTAATTGAAAATAGTTATCCTGGCTCACCGATAAAAAACACAATTTCAACTTCGTTGTGCTCATAAACTGCATCAACATGAGTGAGATTTGAAGGAAGTCGTTGCCACATGTTAGTGATGAGGCTCGGGTAACCCTTTAAGAGTTGGTTATCACTTGACTTGGAATTGACTCTCCAGAAGTAGCGTCCTTTGAAAATAAAAAGTTCATTTCGAATGAGAGAGATCGCATCGTACGAAGTATCACATGTGCTCGGTCTGCCTTCAGAGTGTGTTCTTTCTCGCCTCGGAGTCTCTTTTGGAGGATTGTAGGTAACTTTTCTATGGGTTCCATCACTTCTATCCGGTACATAAGGATTTGGAGACCATTTGCTTACCGAACCTGTCAGTATAAACATCGCATCTTAGCTTGAGAACTGACGTGTGTGAGTGTGTCACTCAAAATGCAATTTAATGACAGTTTTCGACTTCACAAGACTACTACTATCGTCTTTTCAAAAGGTTTTGCACTTTTCCTTTTACAGAAAAGGTCTCATACCATAGATGCTTCGAATTCCCAACTCATCGTCCTGGGAGAGACGAAGATCGTAGTCGAAATTCTGATACCACGGGTACATCAACGCTCCATCAACATTCGAGTGCGAGAGACCCAGCGAATGTCCAAATTCATGGGCAGCCACAGCAAACAACCTCGTCCCTGTGGAAAAATCGGCAATAAAACTCAAATTTACTTTACGACCTTTTCTATCTCTCATGCTAGACTCTGTTCATCTCATCTGCATTATCCGAGTCTACATATTATGCCGTCCAAATGCCAACTCATTATTCATACAATTTCCTCCAGTCTTCCTACGTTAAACATGGTCTTATCCTTTTTATTATTCTACTTCCCAGTAATCACCCTCTACTGTGGTTTTGACATGATTCTCATCTGAAGTCACTTCGACGACTAATCTCCTGATTGTGGCTTCCTTTTGCTAATCTCCTCACAAACAGAATAAGCCGTTTGAATTCATAACACTTTGATTCTTTACATCAACTTATGTGTTCACTCAATAAACCTAATCCTTGTGTGTGTGGGTCGTACATTTTGTAGCCACTTTTTGATCCATCTCCCACTTCATTTTCAGAAATGTCAACAGAACTTACTGGGTTGTCGAAAGAGCCGATTAAATAAGAATTTTATGTAAAATCCAACATAATTAGACTACGATGTCGCCGACTTCTCTATCGTATTTCTCTCTCATTTCAGATTGATTCGTTAGGCTAAATAATATCACTAACCAAGAAATCGTGGTTTGCTTAGGATTTAGCATATTTCACAATTATTACATACTTTATCATCAAAAGCTACTCATTTCAATAGAGGGATTTTCGTGTTTATCTTTTGTCGAAACTTGTATAATATAATTAGCGTCATCTCTCATAATAGAAGGAACAGAGTGCGCAATGATGGCAAAGGAAACCTCGGGCTTGATAAGAAGTAGATGTGGCAGGAAACGAAAACTAATATGATTGGACTATTCGTTCGGATTGTGCCTTCTAAGAAATACAATATCCAGAGATAAGTTTGTTTCCTCTATATGAAAAGAATTCAATGCCTTTTTGTTCATTTGTACCATCCGTGGTGGTCGAATGTAGATAACAATGTAATCTACTGTGGCGTTGAATAGAAAGAACCTCATTTGAGAAATTTTGGGTAAAATTGAAACAACTGACCTTCTCCATGATGGGATTTTCCGTTGATAACCCAGACCTCATCATCATCAAAATGAGCATCGCCTCCTTGAGCAGTTCCGGGGAAAAAGGCATGAGCAAGGATAGAACCTTTTCCATCAAACGGATATCCGTCTTCATGATTCCCTCTACAGTCAAACACAAATGGAAACATTTTTGACTGGAAAAACATCTCACACATACATATACATATGTACCTATCTATACGTTATTAAACCTGTACATTCATATACTCTTGGACGAAAAGACAATCTTTTTTAAATTATATCTTACTTGGAAAACACAATTCTAATGTCTGCTTCATCAGCTCGTTCCCTGGGAAGTCTGGTGAACGAAAGTGGTGTTGTTCGAGACCATACAGAAATCGCTCGAGTCAATTCCTCCACAATATCATGTTCATTATGAGCCGGAGATCCTTTCTTCACGCTGTAATTAAATGAAAGTTTGCAAAAATATTCCCTTATACACTTTAAACACAGCCATAATCATCCAGTCAACAATATCCTTTCTGCTGTCAGACAATTTCATTTTCATAATTTCGAGAGAAAGTATATTCTCGCACACTCACCTAAATGTTACCTGCATATACACATCAATCTTGGCAACTTGGAACTCGGAGGGGAGCAAATCAGAAAGAATTTGTAATATGTAGGCTTCAAATGAAACACACATTCATCTGTGAACAATCTGAAGTTCTCATTTCTCATATTCTCTCATCTTCTATTACTGCTCCTATACACTCCATCTCATACGTGGCATTTCATGCAATAATTTCTCTGTGTTAACTCAACCCAGCATCACCTTATTGCATCCAACCGAGATGAGTGAACTTTCATCATACATTCTATGTGTAATATATTTTACACGAAATTTGATAGGGGAAGAGTCAAGGCGTAAAATTCTTTGGATCCGTATATGAACCATTGAATTTGCAACTAACTCTGCAAAACTTCTCTGAATCGGACCCTTTTCACGTGTTTTATATATAAGTTTTACTTTTCCTCTACAACTTTCTTCTTTCAACCTCTACGCCTAGTAGTTATCTGACTGCATATAAGTTCGCTGTAGGCTGTACCAATTGGGTGGCACAGACAGATTCATCATCATATCGTTGATATACGCGTATCCACACAAAAGTGTACATTTACGGGGAACTGGGAAGGGAATTGATACGAATGAGAAATTGAAATTATCTTCCTAATATTTGCACAGGACAAAAAAGATATCCATCATTCCAGCCAGATTACACTGTGCAAGCAGATGTTCTCCTGCTTATTCAAGAAAAAAACTTCTTCAAGTTGCTTGCTATAATATATATTAATAATGATAAGTCGGGAGTTGCACAATTCTGAATTCCCATATCCACTCTTATTCGTTTCTGGTAGACACCAGGGCGAGGTAGCGACTTTATCAAAATGTATATAGTATATTTTTATGTGGCCCATCGTGTCCCGTCTTTCTGTCTAACCACTTCTGCAAATGAAGTTTATGTTACAGATTTTCTCACAGTTTTCCTTCTCACGATTTTTTTCCTGTTCTGCTCTCTCTCTCTCTCTCTCTGGAGAAGATACTAATGGAAGTGGATCTACAGATTTATTAAAACTAACTATACAATAACATGCAGAATCAGATGCATGTGTAAAGAAGTACTTAAGTAAGAGGCTGACAGGTCTTCTTCTACTTGCCATATTCTTTTCCTCAGAAAAAAACTTAAGACGATGAAGTCTTTCCTGTCCCAAATGAGATATTTCTTTACACGCTGCTGTCTTTCATTTCTCCTGTAATTTTGTTCATCTAATCTTTCTTGTCTGGAGATGTAACATCATCATCATCATAATGTCTCAATGTTCCAACATGAAACGCTAAGAGAAACTCTGAATTATATTTAGAGATGAGAATCCGCACCAACTATACACACTTAAGTATGAATTGCCAAATCTATCAAAAGCAAAACACACCCATACGCTTTACACACAACTTATCTTTAATACTTTTCCAGAGATGGTTCAAAACAGTATATAATTCGACTTCTGAAATGGAGATGTAGGGCAAGTATGTAAATATAAAGAGAATATGGATTGTGAATACTTTAGCCTTTCGTTTGTCTGTGGGAACGAGAGAGAACCAAAGAATGGAATACAAAATTTACTCTATTCTGATTTAAACCAACAAGGCATGATGTAATAAATCATCTTATTTTCTTTCAATATGTTCCACTCAAAAAATTTCAACAGAATCGAATCTACAATCCGCTTCTGCTTTAATGGACTCTTTTTCTCGAGCATCTGGTTTCTACACCGCTTATATATGTCTCTCCCGTATCGTCTTCAAACAAAAACATCGTGTTACTTCACATCTAATAAGAATCCTTTGGTGGTATTCATCGCAAACAGTCATCTTTGAATAAGTTTAGATACTCCCACCATCACACCAACAACAACTATATATATATATCGTTCCTTAACGCATTCAAAATTTTATACGTGTGTGTCTCTCTCTTATTTAGATTTCCACATTCAGATTTCAAATTGTTCATATACACTACTCTCTCTTGAGTGCAGGACATATCAAGTATGCTTTTTTAGGTTTCTCTAGCGCAGTTTCAAACACTTCATACTTCCCAAGTTCCCAGTGTTATATTCTGATTGATGTCTTATGTCAAAACTTTCAGATCCACACATGCATCTACATAAATATGTTACGATGCATTTTCTATTCATGCAACCACTTACTCTACTTACATTTATGTTCCAATTACAATTAGTCACTAAAATGATATTCACTCGAAGTACAACAAAAAATAAAGCGGTTGTCGGTTGCATTAAATAAGACATTAATGCTCCCGGTTACACAAACACTTACGATTAGATCATGCATGCTCCGTACATACCTAATCCATTTAATCTTTGAATGTGTTACATCCCGAACATTAGAGAATAATGTGAACCCGATGTTAATTGATTTACCAGATTTGTTCTTACACGGGAGAATATTGAAGCGTGTAACCGAGAAGAAAGTAGAGTTGTTAAAAGCTTAGAAGATAATAAGTTTAAGAGTAATTGAATGACTCTGTGTGTGGAAGACAAAGATTCCATCATGGCATGGTTGATTGATACACTCTTAAGAAAATGAACACATTGGATCAATGGATAGCTAAACACACATACACAGACATTGCTGGTCATGGCGAAGAAGCTTTTGTTTTTCTCTCCGGTTAACCGATGAAATGTAACCTCTTGGATGACTCACTCAAGGAGGTTGTGATGATAAAATAGACATCCATCACCACCAAGTTGGGTGAGTCTCCATCGAGTCGTTTTATGACAAGTTTCCATCAGTCCGAACACCGAGACTCCCGACCTTCTGACCTCAAACATCCATCCCATTGTATTTCCTACTATCCTACCCACTCTATTTTTAAAGATCCACACTGTCGTTAAACAAAGAGGGTCTTGTCAACTAACCATCAAAATGGTTCCAAGTACTAAACAAAACTCGGCTTAATAGTCCTGTTGTCGTCTGAACAGAGAAAGTCCTGGGTGAGAGAGAGTCACATAATTTCCATTCTCGCTACAAACTTCAAACTACAAACCCATCCGTCTTTTTCCCAGGGTATTTACTCGTATGCGATGATGGTGTTTCTATCTACACTATATTGTGTGTGTGTGAGTGTGTGAAGCAGGACGCTTTCAAGTTGTTGTACAAGCAAAAACGACGATGAAGTATGAAGAAACGACTATATGTGTATGAGTGTGTGTGCAACAACTTGTCAGTTACTTCGTGCTTTACATGAAAATCTGAGACTCAAAAATATCCCCGTTGAATAAGCCTAATCTTAAGATGTCTTAGCACAAGATGAGAGTTGGAGAGAGAAAAAATCAAAAAGTCAAGCTGCTATATGGATTGTGATATTCGTAAACCCATTTTTCTCGCTTCAACCAACCTACAACCGCACACAGACTTGGAATCTTTTCTCCGTCAAAAACAATATTTCAGTTTAACCATGACCTGATGGATTGTCTTGAGGGATTTCATGCCACGATAAGCCAATAAGAGTTTTGGTGCAGAGGGAAAGATGATGAAAAATATTCAACGAAGGAAACACACCTCCTCCTGTTTTTTAAAACACACGGAAGAGACCTGCGAAGGAAGTAGGGAACGAAGGCAAAACATTGATTTTGCTACAAAGAGAGAGAACCACTAAATTTATGCAAATCCTCGGGATCATCAAATGCGTCTGGTTAATAGATATATTCTATCTTCCCCGCTACACTGCCAAACAAGACAAAAGACAGGCTCTGTTTTCTCAAAGTCTCTCTAACTAATTGAAACCTTCTTGAGGAACAAAATGCCAAGTCAGCAAGGCTACTAATTACGGATATGCCTTAAGGTGGCGGATATATATAGAGAGAGATCCAACGGTTTCAATGGCAAATTAATGATGCTACCAACTAATGCTAGATTATACGTTTACTTCGAGTGTATTCTTCCCTCTGTGGCTTTCTTTGTAATTCCTTTCCATCTCATGAACAAATCTAAAATGTGTCTTTTGCAATAAACACCACATTTTCTAATAGAAATTCGCCGTATCAAAAAATAAATGCTCAATAACAATATTATTTCTTACTGAATTAAAAAGCTAATGTAAATGCCAAAAATCTGGATTGTATGTCTTACCAGACTTCGAAGTACTTCGATCAATCTCTAGCTGAAAAATACGTCAATAATATTGAGCGAGTCACAGTTATCTGTAATTGACCTCTGATATCTCTCAATTGAAAGTGCTAGTGTATTATATGCTTGTTCCTAGTAAAATTGATGAAGCAGGTTTACTATGTATGACACTAACAAAATAAACTCCATCTCTGACTGAGTGAGATATCGTGCCCGTTTTTGGCCTCGGTATATTATTCTGCAAGCTTTTAGATTATTACTATGTGAGCTCATCTCTCAGAAAAAATAAAAAATAATATGAACTACACATCTAACTTGATAAGTACACAAAGACGAGGATAATGTGTGTAGATAAAAACGTTACCTTACAGATGAAAAACTACAATTGAAAGACGTCAAGATGTACTTAAGAGCCAAGACATAAGTGTCCTTGGTCCTGTCCTACAAGCAGTACAAGTCTCCGGGATCTTTGTCACAGAAGTCCCACTTTACCCTCAACTGTCGATTCTTGATTTGATTATTCGCTTTAGAAGGTATATATACGACTTTACAGATAGGAAACAGCATCTGATCTCTCTCACCCATTGTTAGTCCTAATGTGATTGCTTCTTCTTCTTCTTCTACTTCGTTAAAACTAAGATCTAGAATAATAGAGGACTTTCTCGGAAATATTTATTGTCACACTCAAAAGACTAAGAAACCCCAACGGAAATACTCAAGTGCTCGGAAGGCGTAGGAGGGAGGCTGTGTGAAATTAAACTCAATCTCTGACTTCGGGTGGACCTGATCAGGAAGCTCCAAGAAGAGTCAGTGCGGGACTGAGCGATTCGGATGGGTCAACCGGTGTCTATATATGAGCTCTGGATGAAATTTAACCCCTGGTTCCTTCCGACGAACAACTTCATTCTCCTGCACAACTCTCACTCTCTCTAATAAGAGTCTTCATCTAACTGTGTAGAATATAATGCTCTAATATATATAATAGTGTGACTGCGAGTGTTCACTTTTTCGAAAGACTCCCTTAAACTAAAATCTGGAGCAGTCACAAATAAGCGACTGGGAGAATCCATAATCCTCTTGTAATAATGTAACTTGGAAGAACTTGGATATGGTTGGACTACTCTCTTTCATCTATATACATATATATTTATACATATACATGCTTAGAGATTATTACACAAGCGTACAAAAGTCGTCTTGAATTTACTAAGATCCTAGTGGTAATGTAGTTAGTAAAAATTTTGTCTTATCATCTCACAGTACAAGACATACCACACATATATTGCCCATGTAGTGGAACCCGATCTCCATATATTATATTTTCCTACAATATGTAACTACCAACCACCGACTATTTACTCAGAGGAGAGTACATTTTACATCATGTATATATAGATCATCTAGTGGGCCTCAAAACCCCCTTCTAATAATGTCTAACTTACATCTAACCGATAATGAGTACTCCATATTCCGCAGCAAATCATTAAACATATGCAAAATTAGCTGTATCACTTACTCGGTAGCTAACAAATCCGGCGAGCAATACATGTTCGTCTTCATTCTCCTCAGTCTCTCTCTTTCTGTGTGTTTATTATCTTTCGTAACAGAAAACTTTTGGACAATTCAACGGAAATCTTATATAGAAAGAGACGTCGTCCATTTCAAGAAGTCATAGTAGATAAGCCTTGACACACAATATGTGCCTTTCTCCTGTAACAATCATAATAAGAAAGAGTCTCCTACCCTCATTATCATCTTTTCATGGAGAAACACTAAACTTCTTCCTTCTCCTTATAATAACGCATATCATTGTTCTTTGATGCTCACACAACTCATTACTCTCTCGTTTTCTGCCATCTTCTCTCTAATTTCATTATCAAAATTCTTTCATCCCAGAATTAATGAGCAACTTTTGACTGTGTGGCCGACCAGGAAACTCTGCTGTCAGTATGTGTACTTGTGTACACTCATTACAATATTAGATTTCTTTCGGGGAATACAGGAGAGAAAAACAACCGTATAGAAATACACGAAATCCAATGATCCAATTCTCTAAGCCCCTTCGTAATTAATTCATTACTTGTGTGTACAATCAACCATGTATAACGATATATATGATGTTTTTCAAATGCACACAAAGTATAAATTAGTTTTATATATAATTTAATCAAGCTAGCATTTATAAACACTAATAAGCAGCTAGACAGCACAAATCACATCATTAACAATCGCCATCTTTTGCAAAGCAATAGCAAATGCATTCAAGCAATTTCCAATTCATCCGGTTCTACATAAATCATGAATATTCGATTGCCAATAAGTTTTGTTAATTTGCTGTCTCAAATTCCCATTTCAATTTTGTATCTCGTCAGTTGCGAAATAAATCGGATGAACTTCTCAATTCCAAACAATTTTGTGAATAGATAGATTATCGTAATGATATTACATAATTAACTATGTATAATTTTACGGTAACGATGAACATAAAAATGTGTATAGCATTATAAATACATATACATTGAAATCAGCTTTGACTTGCACTATAACCATACACGCATATGAAAATACAAAGTGAAGTGACTCTAGAAAACTCTCAATGATATTTGATTCCACCTACTTTCCAAAATAAATATTTCTTTCTATGAATTGAATTGTGTGCAATACGCCTCCCAAGAATATTCAATTCGAAATATTGAATTTCCTAGTTTCGCCTCCCTATTAAATTTCAACTTGTATTATCGTATGAACACCGCAGAGAATAACTTGCGTGGGTTTGTTCCATCTCACTGCAGATGTTCTGTAGTGTATAGTCACAAAGCTTAAGGCACGTACGAATTCAAAATAAATATTATAGATATAAAATGATAACAATGTCCGCACTATATATTGTCATATACTTTTTCAATTTTACATTCTACATATAGTTTTGTTTGCACGTGACATGATCAACTTTGTTATGATTTCCAAGAAAACACTTTTGGATTCTTTTTTTTCATGCGATCAACACGAAAGACGTGTAAGAAATCATAAATGGCTACATTTTCACAATTTATCTGTAAGGTTGCAACTTTTCATTTGATGGAATATGAAGCACATTGTACATATCGACCTCACAATGCAAAGTTACAAGTTTTGAACAATAAACTGGATGCTAGTTTTTCCTGAGACTCGACCGTTCTATAATATTGTAGACCGTAGATAAGTACATACCACACCTCTTTACAAACAGTTTGAGTTTTTAGCTGACGGAAACACTTGTCATAATTCAAGAGATAAAGCAATCAAGGAAATATATATGACAAAACCAAATGGAAATTGTGTATAATATAACTATATGTAGTATAACTCATAATCATATTCCATAAGTTTTCAACAGTCTTCATCATGTGACCTAAAAATGACCCGATCTTTCGGGAAATGAACTGTGTGGGTTCCATCAGAAATGAGCGAACAAATTGATCCAGTCTACTGATACTTCCTCCCGGGTAGCGTATAGAGAGCATTTTTGGAAAAGCATGATAGAAAACCTCGCATACTGTATACGCGATACTGTAATATATGTGTTCTCTCTCGAAATTGCTTGAATCATGACGTTAGTTTTTAGACTGGCAAGTTCATTTCTGGTCCCTATGCAACGACGAAAGATAACGTGATGATGCACAAAGATACGGGTGTTATGTTTATTTGTTCAAGGACTTGGAGATCAACCGAAAGAGACACGTCCCATGTCTTTGCTACATTTTTGTTCTGGAGGCCTCCTTGAAAAATAATTTACTTAAAACCTAACTCAGACTAATTTCAATTCATTCGAGACTCTGGTGTGTATGTAAATGGAGTGGGAATTTCAGGTCATGACTCTCATCCTGTAGACTCCTACGTACTCAAAACTTCCATTCTTCACTAATAACTTCTTCCTATAGGCATGTAGGTTTTGAAGACTCGGCCAGGAAAAAGAAAGACCTGAAGAATCTTCTCTCTCTCTCTCTCTCTCTCTCTCTCTCTTAGTGTGTACGGGTAAAATATAAAAGTGTACATGTCGATCGATCAGAAATATTCCCATTGCAAATATATCGAACGAGTTCAACCCTTAAACCTGACCGCGGTATAAATCAACAAGACATCATATATATACTATACACACACGCAAGAAACGGATGCACCTGACTTGAAGTGTTTTCTAAAAGATCATACTTCTGATCTGTTGATGAACCCAATTGTGTGAACACACACTCTCCTCGAAGACAACAAACAAGACATTTCATCTTCACTACAAACGCCTTCTCTATTTCTTGTACTTTTACTTCCAAACATGAGAAACCAAGAAAAATCATTTGAAAAGAAATTTTCGGTCATGTCTCATAGTTTCCTCTCTCTGAAGGTATAAGGGTAGTTTCCTAAATGTCAGGAAATCGATTAAGTCGCATGGTCTGACGGTTTCATTCAAATTTTGAAATGTCAAAAGAACCCATTGTGCTTGGGAGGATATCAGAATTCGCCATAATTGTCTGGCCTTATCGTTTCGCCATTCTCGCAGTATTACACTTTCCTTCTGATGTATCACATTTTGTCATTTACCGTCTACCTCTCTCTGCTAGAAGCTATCATACAGCCGCGGCCTTTGTTGCCCTTACATGACGAATAATATCCAAGATTTAGATTTGCCTTTTCTCCAAAAAATACACACACACACACACACACATATCAAAGATCAAGTAAAAACTGCACAGGATATTGATGATGATGCCACTTGTGAAAGAGCACAAAAAGAAATGTAATCCAAATCCTCTGTACATACATATGATACATATTCCTCCTTCGCTCTTCATCTTCTTCAACTAAACTCCCAACTCTTCTTGCCTAATGATCAGTAAACTTGCTTTTTCTATCCTCGAATCCCTAGCACAATTCTTCAAACGCAGTTGTTTATCCTTTTCCTGCCGTCATATGGAATATTTTTGTCGATACATCTTGGAAATTAGACATTGTCAGACTAGTTATTCTATTCTATTATTATATCTTTGATTTCCCAAGTCAAGCTTCGTTATCAATTTGATGCATTTTATGACAGAAGTGAAAGTAGAAACCATCTGGCAAAAATCAAGCACAACCCATTTACTATTATTATTTCTTGTAATCGCATAACGGAAGGAGCAGACGAGGGAGATCATAAACGACGGGAATATCGCTCATCTTTCTCATTGTATCGCTTTATGAGATGCTCACGAAAATATCAAACTTTAGCTTTACACGAGGTATATCATAACATTCATAACATCCCCTCACACACAACAACACACATGGCTTCTTTCACACTGAAACTGCGACTTCCAGAACAATACCTTCTCAATATCTCGATCATCTGTGAGACACACATAACAAATATTATATATTATTACACGGTTTCACTGGAATTCATGACTCGCCGTTAAATTATCTGTCACCAAGATCCTAACTGATGAATTCGTGTGTATGTTATAATATAGTCTCACGCCACAACTGCCATAAAAACCAACGATGCCAATGAAGTGAGATGTCTGTGGACATTATAACAACATCTTTTCATCGAGTTGTTTGATAGTCTATTAGCATTCAATGCGGAGCGGATCTAACTGAAAATAAAATCGTAATTGAAATTTGTAGTAAGTAATATGAAGTTGACAACGATGTAGATGATTATTCGGACCGGTATTATGCATTGTAGCTAACAATTAACTAACAATGAAACTCAGATCTTTTGTTAATCAAGAACAACAAGCTTGTGCCAATCTCAAATTCGAAGTCGACATAAGATTCGCTACGATTCGTTAAGTGTAAACGAGTAAACCACCTAATCTTGAGGTACATCAGCAAATGTTTGTCATGTCATATTACTATTCCTCATCTTTCTTTGTACAGACATATGCTGAATGACATGGTACACTATATATTATATTTGAAGTTTAATGTTTACATATTCATGGACAGTTAGATTAGAAGGTGTTTGGCGTTTCGTAAGTAATAATAATCTCATAATTATTATTGTTAGCTGTGCAGTCAACATCAGACTGGCTACTGACTGGCTAGGTTTTAGGATTCTTGACAAACAATATTTATCTGGTCGTTTTCATGCTAGTCTAGTCAAAGTTTTTCAACTTGCTTCTAAAGTTAAAGTTGTAGTAGAGTTCTTTTCAGACTTTTCTGAGTCTAGACACAGAGCGGCGAAAGTATTATCATTTTTTACTTCATCACAGACGAATTAATGACCCAACTGACTGAACTTATACGACGACGGAGATGATTGAAGCCATGAAGCCATTCGAGAGAAAGTGAATATGAAGATGAACAAAGTACTCGGCAGGAATAATTTAGCCCACCCATCTCTGAGCTTCATCTGTGGCACACAAATGGAACTAACCGCCTGGAAATGTAGTAAAGACCGGTGCGTATCGCTACTGATGCTCTTATGATTCCTATGGAACTTGTCGAAGATCACGTCTCATCTCAAGTTTGAAACATATTTGAGAATTTGAGATTGAGACAAACGCAAACTGTGAATGCACGTACACATACATGTCTCTCAAGTTGAGACAAAAATTTCGCCAGCTTATGAGCAGGCCTCAACTATTAAGTAAGCGGAAAACAATACGTGCTCAATCAATCAGCGAATTCCAATGTAGTAGTTTAGGCAGAAGAAACTTTTCATGAAGGTCTTGTTTATTAGATAGAATTTTGTATTAGAAAATTAATGAATAAAGTGAATAAACCTCATTTCAACAAAGTCTTAAACTGAATCAAATAGTATACGAGTACCGCATTTTTGGTTTTGGTAGCTCTTAAGCCACAAAATAAGGACAAGCCTTGAAAGTTTGAAGAGCTTGTTGAGGTTAATTTCTCGCTCGGATAAGCTCATAGAATTAATTTGCATTGTGAAAGTTAGAATTAGTGTAAAACTTCCAATTATGGCACAACTGGAAGTTTTGGAAAACACAATGACTGCGGCCAGCATCGTCATATATATATAACTTTGTCGCTAACGAAAATGATCCTTTTTATTGACAGATTTATAAGGCTGGGTGATCCCGACGCATAAATTGAAAGGACATTGTTCTCGACCGGATTAATTGGCTTATACATAAAGTACATAGACCAACAAACAACTCAGGAAAATATGCACTTACCTCCATGTTAGATGTGTGGTGTTCCATTTCTGTCCCTGGACAATAAATCGTTTCTGCCGTCGCTTGTGTCTTTCGTTGGGTGACATAAATTGGTTGGAAAGGATGTCTGGAACTCCGCATCTTGGGGTTTGGATCAATTGACGAGTTTCTGCGTCAAGTTCTCCAGTAACACTCAGATTTGCGAAGCTCTTAAAATAGAAAAGTAAATCAATATATTATTAAGCTTCCTCTCTTTTTTATCTTCCTGTGTGGATAAGTAATCAAATCAAACCCGAACTTATTTATTGAGCTTTTATTGGAAGAGCTATAGTATTCTTGATGAGCTTTGGTCGACTTTGAGGAAACGCTAACTTGACATTTCGGAGGCCTGTTTTTCTCATTCGTCCTGTAGCCATTAGCCTTAAAGTTGTTCTATTAATACACAATGATTTGATTTCAAAAGTTTTAACACGAGGTGATTCGTTCACGAATATTGCACTAGGTATTAAGTGTCTAAAAGGGACAATATACATGGAACCTAAACTGTGCGTGTAAGCTTGAACGAAACCGAAGTGCAGAAATATATTTTTACAGATCAGGTTGAACTTTCATATTTCTTGGGAATAAATGTGCTAAGAATTCTCAAACTTTAGGTCGCCTTCTTTACGTTTATTATTGTGTAGTTGGTAGTGAATGTTAAATTCATAACCTGCTTATTTTAGTCGAAGCGGATTTTTGCAGATGCTTCGAAACCTTACAGTCCAACATAATATTGGACATGGGACCGTAAATGTTTATTGCATTATTATCCTGTCCCGTATATTTTACTACTTAATATTGCAAATGTGAGCTAAGAAGCTTATATATGCATAAGCTACTGCAGTGTCTATACCTTTCGCACGTTTTTAGAGGATATTCCAACTTATGAGGCAGAGGATAACCGGATAACGACTGTACTCAACCCAACACATCAGCATTAAACGTATACTTGTCATAAGTCATAGTGATAGAAATGTTCGCAGTTATTTTTCAACTATTCAGAAGTCAGGAACGGTCCCTGATAATCTAAAACTGCGTAAGTTTACATTTTATGACTTACTTGCAATTCACGAATAGATTCACGCAACTGCTCGTCAGAAAGTTTACTTCTCAGCTCGAATCCTGACTGTGGTAAGTATCCGAATTGAAGGAGATAATGTTGCTGGAAAGGAACAAAAACTCATTAGTTAATTTTTTGAGTGTGGCAAAACAAGGCATACCATGCATTCATAGATTTGCTTTTGTAAATTCAAAAGCCACACTTGAGGTTAAGGTTGAGGCTTTGTGAGGTGCGATGTTATAATATAAGGAAACGATGAGGCGGAACACGCAACTGACGAGAAACTCTTGAAAGATGTCATTTATTACTACCTTTCTGTTATTTTTGTCCTCATTAAGTTGTCAAGTTTGATGAATCATTTTAAATAACCTTTCGGTTATGGTGTATATATACGTTCCCCTTAAAATCAAATCTACGAGAATATTAATGGAATGCTTCTTTACAATTCTATTCTATGTATAATGACTTATTCGGGCTGTCAACAATCTATTCAAACTATTTTGATAAGTAGCTGTAAAACTTTGGCTCACATGTTGACAGGAAAATTGACTCGTTTTTGTAATTAAACTACCAGTCATCACCAGTATATACTTTAATTAAAGGTTCAATAGGCAGTAGTATGTTGCTAAACACATAGCACAACGTACAAGGAGGAATATAATTATATATATACATGAACAACCTTTCCAGAAGGCAGAATAACGTAATGAATCATGCTTAGTATTTGGGGTACCCGAGGCATTTTTATATTTTTAAAATTGCAAGGCATTTTCACCTAAAATTCCTAATTATGACTAATTAAAATTTGGCTAAGCAGTTCAATAATTCCGAAAGTTAGCCTGAATGATTACAAACCAAAATTTTAAACAGCAGTTTATGCGAAATAGAGTCTGGAGTTTCCCATACTCAGCAGATCAACTGTGAGTCCAAGAAAAGCGATAAAACCTCAACCCAATCTCTATTCATTGTTCAGGAATGTTTAGACGAATTGGATATATACTTTTTGCAAATGTTTTCATCCGATTTTAACTTGAGCCATTAAAATTGGAAGAAAACAACCTTCTGCGAAAGTTGGGATGTTGTGCTTTCTTGGTATAATATTACAAAAACTTTCAAACATAGTATTAAGAAGTGTTTGAAAGTACATTTCAAATTACTGAAAAAGCACGTTCAGTGTTCCTTTATGTCACGGTATGGTATACCATCTCAGGTGTTCCTAGAATCCTTTTCACTATCCTCTTTATTGCCATAAGACTGTCGGCTGCAGCAGATTTATACCCCTTTAATAATCGACTAAGAAATGCCAGATCAACGTAATTTGCACAAGCGAGTATTTCATGTTTGATGGGTAGGAATACTTTTCATACATTTCGTGGAGGTCTGCAACACTAGCTGCTTGCTTAGAGCTAATAAAAAGCTCACATTTCTAACCCACAAATCTTCGATACGCGAAATATATGAAAAGGAAAAGAACACTCATCAAATCCAATGTGGGATTTAATTGACTGTTGTCTAACCATTTGAGGTGTCTCCGTCTCGTCTTTTTAGGTCAAGTCAGATGAACTTTTTCCATAAATTTCATTAGTCGCCGTGTACTGCCTCCTCTTGTCGAGGATTGAGTAAATCCATTTTAATGACGAAAGATTTTAATGGATAACGGAACATGAGATGATGAACAACAAAACACAGAACTCCACCTCTGACCTTCCTTGTGATCAACATGCATATCTAGCTTTCGCTTTCAATATACATGTTGGGCATGAGCCTTATTTGCTTTATCCAATTCCATTTTTATGTTTTAGCCTCATATGAGTGACATTATGACAAGTAATTCATATTCAATTGTTTTCTTAGTTTTTTTTGCTTATACACGACAACCTAAGCTGAAAAGACAGAAACTTCATGTATATAAGAACTCTATGAAATGCACAGACACACATCGCGATGCTTTGACTAGCCGGAAATCCCGATAGCTCAGAGAAAGAGAGCAGATTCGGTTCTGGAGTTAAATGAAACCGGATGTGCCATGCCCAGTTCAACGAATGCAACACAGATATTGCATACAATACCGTATAAACCCAAATGCATGCAAACACTGCAAAACTAACGAGGGAACTTTGTGAGTGGTTACACGAGTTCTGAGTATCGGTGCATACAGTAGGGTCCTTCAGGGTCTAGTTTGAATAAAAATGTGCGACTTTGCTGCCAATGCTCGATTTCGAAAGAAAT
>Ga0194135_10000360_pt1 | contig 26465 bp, 28 predicted proteins | sample LitLau_LLRF_2013_FD_134024 | JGI IMG/M metagenome (GOLD analysis project Ga0194135, IMG submission 134024) | Freshwater sediment microbial communities in response to fracking from North America - Little Laurel Run_MetaG_LLRF_2013 (version 2) | ecosystem: Environmental > Aquatic > Freshwater >... | reverse complement strand
TCTAGACTCCTGCAATTGCCGTACTTTTCCGATTCATGGGTTGCTGAGCTGTGGTCCCAAGAGACACAGAAATATTTAGAACAGGACGATTATCTCGAATTATACAACTTTAGGGACTTTCCACTAAAAGTTCCAACAAAGAATTTATTCCGATAATTTTGTGTTTGTTCCCCTTTGCCCAAAGTCTTTGTGTAATTCGCGAGTTTAAAAGCAGTTTCGTGTTCTACGATATACAAATAACTCGCTCTTCTCAGTCTTATTATGTATGACAACTTTGTAGTTCTCGGAATTCTAGTTTGCGTGTGTGTTAAATATGCTGAACATCTCTTTAAGTCTTTACATAATGTAGAAGAAGGAAGAACTCCTCTAGGAGGAGAGCTAACGAAGAAGAAGAAAGTATTCGGCGGATTGTAGTACAGAAACAGGAAACTTTTATATTTGCTCCCACAGATCGTACTCGAGAATCTCTCTTGAATTATTCTATTAGGTTTGTCTCAAACTCAATTTATGTTTCTTTCTGCATTGTTGCAAAGTCAGTGAGTGTGATACGAGGATGAACACGTTTGTACGGCTACGACGACTGTGTGCGTGCAGTGTCCAAAAAGAGCCGTAATAAATCATTTCGCACAAAGGCAATATTAACTAACTATAAGAGCAGAATTGGGAGATTGTCCACGTATGACTTGGTAATTTATAAATGTGTGTACTAAAGGAACTTTCACTTACTTGACAAACATGAGGATTCCCGTGGGCTCCAAAGCCCTGTGGATCCCTTTCCAAGAAGCCACGAGACTGTACTTTTGCTTGGCAGTCATAGGGATTCTAGGATCAGCATTTGGGACTGAAGGTCCACCTGCTGCTGCAGGGTCACCTCCTCCTCCTCGACCTTTGCCCCCTCCACCGCCCCCCACGTCCTCCTCTTCCTTACTTCCAGCGCATCCCATCCTCTTTCTACTTCGGACACCAAGGAAATCTAATCTACCCATAAAACCTCCGTCCCAACTTTGCTGTCGTCATTTTCTGTGAGTTGCACAAAGAGAGAGAGAGTGAGACAGGTCGATTTGTGTCTGTAAATCACCAACTCTGATTGATAGACAAAGTCAATATACTTTCTCTTAGAATATTATTATTAGCATCTTGCTCAAGTCACGTTCATCTAATCGCGTTGTCCCAATATTTATTAGCAAACACAAAACCATGCACAGAGAGAGAGAGAGAGAGAGACGAACTTCAAGAAAGTTCAAACTTTCTCTCTTCGTCTCTACACACAAAGTCGCTAACTCTTTCTCTCTTACCACAAGACGAACTAATGTATAGCAACTTTCTATTGTTTTACTAGCTCACTCGCTCAGATTAGAAGTCAAATAACCAATAAAAGAGAGAACACATCTATTTCCACATTGATTTAGTGTTGGACCAAAGTTTTCTGTCACTTTTCTCTTCTTCTGCAAAGTAATCGTAAAAATGTAGACGAGATATAAAGGCTTTCTCCCTCTCTGGAGGCCAAGCCTCGTCTACAAGAGTTATTAGTCTTCGTTAACTTCTTCCAACTAATTACACAACCAACGAATTGGCTGTATATAAGCAAAAGTAAGTCCTGCACAACCTCGCATACCTTTGTGGTGGTGGTGGTGGTGGCTACGGGAATTAATTTAACTTTCCTCCCAAACTTGGCTCATCTCGGAGGATGTAATGAAGTCGGAGAGAGTTTTTCCCTGTAACTGTAATGACTTAGCTTTTTCAAAGAGATTAACTCACTTTTAACTACAACTACAACAACCAACCTAGGTATACATACACAGAGGCGTGAAGACGAGAAAGTGAACAAGCGTCAACAGATAGAACGGAATAAATAAATGTAGTAGTAGGGTCGCCGTTTCTGAATGAATATAATACAAAGTTTGTCGTGTCGTGAAGAGCGAGTGAGACTCCCTATAGTAATAATGATGACTGAGAAGAAGAGATGATGACACAGGTGTGCAGAATGAAAAGTCTTTTGTTAATGCGGCTAATAATCGAAATGTGTTAAATGCACGTGTATATATGTACAAGCAGGAATGACTTTAACAGAGTTTCAGACTGGGAAATAATTTCCACCTTGAAGTGCGAAGGACGATGAGATGGAATAATGATGAATGTGCATGAGGAATAAATACGCGTGAAGATGTTCTGTTACAATGACGCGTGGTGTTCTTGTGCTGGGCTTACTGGTTAGCAAAATTCTGGCATGGGGAGCAATCCAGCGAGGTATAAAGTATTGAAACCAGAGATGTGTCAGTCAAAGCGCAAATGATTTTTGGATCGATTGGATTCCGCAGCAGCAGCAAGGAACTCGGCAGTTCGAAAACAAGAGTAGAAAGTTATGTATACAGAGAATTGTCTAGTTAAACACACACACGCAGCATATACACTCAAACACCACACTACCAGCTTGTCCGGTAATATATATATAGTCGCGATGAAGGTTTTAATGCAATGGAAATGCCACGACGAGAACTTGAAGTAGTGCTGGTGGTGGTGGTGGTGGCAAATAAGTGCTTGAGGTTCTTGCAAAATATGTCATTATCATAATAATAACTCGTTCGTCTCTTCCTGGGATCGCATGTTACTTGGTCACTACTACTCGTACAGTATTAGAAGCGAAGGAGCTCTCACTCTGTGTTTTCGCGTGTCCGTCAGAGAGATATCGGTGGAAATGACACACTATCAGCTCTTTGATCTCCACAAACTTTGGTAGAGCACACGATGAGGACGGGAGAGAGTTAATCCTTTGATTTCATTTCATTGCTGATACGTCGTCCAAATATTTATGTGAGGGGGAGTGGTCCTGAGAGGGGGCCGACGACGACCATCTTCAACAACAACGCTAATACTAGTTCTAGGCTTCGGAGGAGAGGAGATGAGATCGCGCAGCGTGTATGCTGCGATATATGGACAGGATTAATAGAAACACAACTCGTCATACCTTACTCTCTCGTTTTATTATTACTTGGCCACAAAAGTTGCGATAAAAAAGTCATCCACGCAATAATACCGAGAGAGCACAATAGACGACGAAGGCTCTGTCCTCAAATAAATACTTTCACGAGATTCCACTTTCTCCTCGTCCTTCCCTTCTTCATATGATATGGAGCAAATATCAAACTTTGAGAATCACTCGTCGTCGATACCTCGTCGATTCACACAAAAGAATGTGTGGATGCGACTGTGCACGTCGTCGTCGGTAAGGTGTCTGTTGTATTCAATAGCACGGCTAGGCAGTGTACAACCAAGCTTGACGAGTGAGAGAGAGAGAGAGAGCACTTAATTAAAAAAGTTATTGACGGAAGAGTGTTTTATTTAGAGGAAGTGCATGGTGAAAGCAGAAGTAGTTTTAAGCACGTTTAAGGTTGTTGCTTCATTTAGTACTTTGGAAAGTACTTTGGAAATAGAGGAGAGAGCTCAGCAGAGAGAGAGTGTATAGCAATAATTTTAGTCTTTTTAGCTTACTATAACAAGTGAGACTGTTTATTCCTCGCAGTTAGTCGTTCCTGTACATTATGGGCATGTACATAGGAAGGTGTCGTACATAGGAAGGTGTCATCATCAGAGGAGCAGCTCCTTACGAAATTCGTAGTATAGAGACGACAGTTTACATAATGGAGAGTGAGCGGGGCACAAGAATCAGATAATGAGATGATAGATGGATGAGCTAATCGGACTTCACTTGGGTGCACACACCAAACTGGCCTCCTCCTTGTTAGTTGAAGAAAGTTGTTATACAACATGGGATGGTGTTATGCGAAAGAGACTACAGCACAGCCACAGTCGCATGGATTGAGAATACGAAGAGACTGAGAGAGACGACAAGGCTGCTGGTCGTGGATAGACTGACGGAGTCTCCAGGTACAAAGCTCCAGAAGAAGGAACAAGAAGTGCAAGAAGGCAATTGGGATGTGGGCATGTCTCATTTCCACCCTCGTCGTCTCCTTTCCTCGCTTTCACTTTTACACAGGCACAGACATCAAATCTCATTTAGTTGGAGCAACCACACGTAATCTCACAGAATCAATAGTGCAGACCGTTTCTCACACTTTCCCCGTCAAAGGAATCTTCTCTTCATTCGATCAAACAAGGTTCGAAAAGTGAGAAAGAACGCTGAATGAAAAGTGTCTCTTAATAACAGAGAGCGATGAGGAACAGAATCAAATGATGCTCACTTATTATTAATAGACAGACACAAATTCCTCCTTCTAGAGATGAGATTGCTGGCTACTCCCAAATACATAATATCCCTCTGAGGGTCACCAACTAACTTTAATGTATATATTGTCTCATATAAGTAAAGTTCTTGTCCATAAATCAACGATCGATTCGGTTCGATACGTCATCAGGAGTACAGAAAGTATATTTGGAGCTTGAAAGTATTATTCATATTATATTCCAATTTAGTAAGTGTGAGCTCCTTCACTTTTGATGATGGAAAGTCGACGGAAAAAGCTTTCATTTTAGAGTTGAGCTTTTTCTCGTTGAAATATATAGGAAAGAAGTTTCTGGAGACTTCTTGTGCTCTGTGTGTAGTTTAATTTTAGATTCCACGAGAGAGAGAGAGAGAGAGGAAAGTAAATTGGTTACTCTTTTATCACATTTCACAATGTTTAGTTACGAATGGAATACATGGAGGAGGATATGTATATGAAGTTTATTTTACATGGGTTTGCGGGGAAATGTTATATATGGTTCTCTGTGTGACAGTCACAAAGAGACAAGAATAATTAGTACAGACTGAATAATTTCATTGCTAATCCTTTTCAGCAGAACTCTGTTCTGGGTGCTTTGAAATATTGAAATATGATTGAGACTGTGAAAGTATTGTTGTTCATATCTTTCCATTGAATTATGACAGAGAAGGACTTGAAGGCCTCGACGACAGGAGAGTATGAAATATACATTACATTGGACAGTGGTGTCTTTTTTAGACGTCTCATTTGGTTCGTCAATTTAGAGCTAACGAATGGCTGTCGTCGTTTAGGGGTAGACTGCACTGCTGGAGACAGGAAGGGCGAAATGGGAGACTTGATGGTTGCTCACCAGTGCTGGAACTTTGTTGTTGAGTGAAAGTGGTACTTTGTACGCTTTCAGTGTGTTCAACTGAAACATAATCACATCGACTGTTGCTGACTCTTCTTCTGAGAGACGAGAAGGCTAAAGGGAAGGCGAAGTGTTTGTGCAGAGAGAGAGAGAGTCTTGTCGGCATATAACGGATCAAATGAAGATCTAACTACTCTCTTTGCTAAAAGGATGACTAAATATATGAATAATTAATTGAAGACAGGAGGGCCGCCTCTTATGCTCTCGAGTAATGTATTTTTCATGTAGAGCAGATATTTTCTCCAGTTTATTTGCTTCCTAATTCCCACCCCAATGTTCCATTGCATTACACCCATTCCTCTTGGAATATCATCCTTTCATTCATATACTGCTCTCATTGATTTTCGAGACCCAAAACCAAGTCTGCATGGAACAAATAAGGAATTGATGCTGAGATTTAATCTTTCTCTCGCTTTCTTTCTTGACAGGAGACCTCCACACTGTAAAAACCATATCTGGCGAAGACTAAACAGACACACAGGCACATATGCGATTGGTTTTGTACCTCGGATTTCTATTACGATCTAGTCTATAATAATAGTAATATGACTTCCATCATCATCATCTAAACTTCCAACCAACAATCCGTCGTTCTTCTCGCTCGCTCGCTTTCTCATCCTGCCGCCGCATTTACTATAAAGGGAAAAAGTAATCTGCACGAATTTTTGGTCTGAGTTGTCGTAAAATAAATATGGTGACAGATTTTAGAGGAAGTAGTGTGGGAATCAAGAGGATGAGAGGATGCAAAACAAGCGACGACGAGAGGGAGAGTAATATTTGTGCACAAAAGATTTCGTGAAGAAGAAGACACTCGAGAAGGAAAGTGTGCGATAAGAAGAAGACACCCACGTTTAACGTTCCTCCGAAGTAAAAACTTGTCCAAAGAGGGAAAATCGATATCTTTCTCGTCTTCCGAGTTTCACGATACTCCGGAACGATGAGGCCTCGCTCTCTGGACGATAAACCTTTGCTAGCTTCTTTCTAACTTTCACTTCCCTTCTTTTGTCATTCCTCAAATCCTCCACTGAACTACACATTTTTGCGAACTCAGACAGCGAACAATATGATACCCAACCACATAATAGAGAAATTAAGCGCTTCTTCCCAGTTCCGTTTCCAAAGATAAGGCACACAAATAAATGTAGGTAGGTGGTGGTGGTAGCCACTCTCTCTCTTCCTAGTCTCCGGAACAATAATAAGCATTGCTCCTCTATACATATGCTTACATTGGAATGTATAAGAGAGAGGACATATATGTATAAGGACGACGAGAAAGAAGATCATTATTATGAAATGGTAGCCTTGTGCATAAGAAGAAGGAAAGTGGAAAGCAAACAAACAAAACGCTGTAATTCCATTTAGTTGAGGAACGGGGGCGACTGGTGAAGCGCTATGATTTATTCTCAAGTAGACAAACAGGAGGGATGCACTCCGTCCTAGGGAAAGCGGTGTAATGGATTATGGATTGAGTCTCAGAACGAATAAAACTGTTTTCGCCACACACTGAGAAAGTATGTGTGTACATATACAGGGTCTTTCATAAAAGGCATGGCATAAGGTATATATATCCCCAAAAGTCTTTCCTCCCCAAAAAACCTGTAACACACACTCACTCACGAATCCTTCATAATATTATATAAGGATGACGATTGTGTAGTAGTCGTAGTCGTACGTGTGGAAAGATTACTTTTGTCGAATCGGTTTGGCTGGAACGAGAGAGAGAGAGAGAGAGAGAGAGTGGGATATCAGATAATATGCATATGTGTAAATGTGCAAGTCGACTACGATCACGATCAATCATATCTCTTTTGTCTGACACGAGATGTGTACTAATGACGTGTGTATCCCATAACATATATAGCTACAGATATGTGTACGTACGTGTAACTTCCCAAGGATATGTATGTACGGATACAAGTTTGCTCTGCACCACGACCCGTAGGTTAATGTGTGATGCAACGCCAAAGTGAAAGAAGAAGTTAAGCTTGATGGATGGAGAATTGCATGGACATGTAGTTTCACAATGGAAACGAGTAGTAGTAGTAGTATTGGGAGCTTGTAATCGTATTATTATTTGTACGGAGGAGCCACCAAAATCCAATAGAAGAATACTCAGCACCCACAACATTAATCCTCACTTTCTCCTGTCATTCTCTATTTTATCATACGACAATGTACTTTCTATTTTTGAGAGAGATTATCTTCTTGAGATATTCTCGCGTTGCCGAATGAATTGACTTGTCACATTAAATCTGATAGCAAGTTTGTTTTTCTCCTCAATTTTGAAGGGGAACAAAAGACTCGTGCATGTGCTTTCTCCATGCATTATTACACCAGTGAAGTCTATCGCGTGTATTAAGCAGTAAGTTATTGTATCTACAACAAGTATGAGGAAATGACTGGACTAATTTATCATGTTACGAAACCGTGTGATTCATCATCATCATCATCATCCAGTGTTCTTGTGTTTCATGGGAGAAAAGTTGTTGTACAGCCTTTGAAGAGAAGTACTACTGATCATTCCCTGGCAGAACCCGAGATGGATAGAAACTTGAGAACGAAAAGATCAAAAACGCTAACATTCCAAGCCAATTGCCTCAGGGAATTTGGTAGTAGGGAAAGAGAAAGCTGGAATAGACAGAGAGAACTGGTTCCTTTCTCTGGTCCTCTCGGTACTTTCACTGCAAGAAGAACTGACAGAGTAAGACATGCAACAAGAAGGATTGGAGAGATGTATATAGACATGACCACTCTCTCATTTTTGTACGTCTTTCCATCATTTTCGGTTAAAAATGACTCTCTACGTCCGTCAGTGTAATAATGTCAGAAGGAAAAATTACAATTTCAAATGGATTCCTTTCCGAATGATTGGATTATTACTTTTTGTCTTTGCTGAGCAACTACTGTGTATGGAGAAGGAGCAGCGTACTTTGTAGTTAGATTGAACACTCGGTCTGCTTCAGTTGTGCAGAAAGAAAATGTGTATGTTAAGATGAGACACAGGTTGAACTGGAGTCTTCCTGCTTTCCTCTCGAATAAGGAAATTCTAGCATTTTTACTGAACTTATTTGAGTTGTCTCGTGAGTGACGATGGCCTAATTTCGCGAGAAGTGGCTCCTATGGACTGGTTAAATGTGGAAATCTGAGATGGGAAGACCAAATAATGGCTAGCGGTGTTGCGGAAGATAGTTGAAGATAATTATGCACAGATAAAGTAAAACTTCAAATATATTTAAGCAAGGGTTGTAATTATAAGTTTTTTATTTCTTTTATATCTTACGTAGTATAATAGAGATGTAAATAATTAATAAAGAGCAGTCTAAATAGCAGCAGCGGTATATTGAATGGTAGCATATTTTATAACAATTTAATTATTTGCAACAAGTTTAGTGTAGCGTCAACATTATCTCTTCATCACACTCCGCATCTCATTTAAGAGTTCAAACAACACTGAACTAGTGAAGGACCCACCCAAACGATAGAACGTGATTTCTACTATTAGTCTGCGCGCATAAAACAATACCTATCATTTTAACGAGCTTACTACAGTTGCCATCAACGTCTGAATCTGATACTCATCCATTTGTAATAAATCCCGATCCACAAGCAGAAGTTAACAACAGTTCACTAGATATTTTAAAAGGTAACATTCGTTTCAGAATCAAAATTGTTATTAGAGATATAATCATGCTAAATCGAATGACAGATGGTGTTTAACTAGAGACATTTATACTACTACAGGTATGTACACTAACAATATGTTTATTAATTCTTTACTTAACATCTAAGTCCCAGATAAAAGCATTCGTTTCTTGTGAACAACTAATGACACACTGTTTCAGAGAAAGTTAGACAGCACTACGTTGCAAAAACTGAACCTTTCATATTAAACTTGTTTCACATATGGACTCCTTCCAGCACTTGTAAGCAAATGTAAAATAAAAGAATTTTACTGAAGGATGAGACAATGAGTAAACTGCCCACAATGAAACAATTTCTATATTATTAGTGGTGGTGGTAGTTGATGTTGAAGTATTTTAATTAACTAATGGCAGTATGGGTTTTTTCCTCTTTGACAAGAACAGCCTGCTTCGTCACCGTAATGAATATTTATAATATAATATGTACATTTATTGGAATTGGGTGTGTTTGATGGTAGTCTACACAAGTAAGCACGCGTCAGTTTTTGATCTAGAACAACTTTCACACGATTCTACCACTCTAAACGAGTTGCAGTCAATTTTAAATAGGGAAGCGCAATAGACACTTTGCGATGCATAGGCAACATTAATGCTGTGCTTTCAGTTTTTCAGTTTCTTCTTGTTACGGTAAAATTTTAATGAACTGGCCAATTAGGCAAACTATTAAAAAGTTATTTTTAACTCAGAGCTGTAAATTAATTAATCTATGCAATCATAGCTGTACGTCATAAGTTGTTGAAACAAAATGCAGTCTGGTGTATTAAAAGGGCGTGTCCTTGTGTATTACAATAATAGTAATAGCCATCATCTTGTAGACATAATAATTAAGAGTTTTTATATGAAGTTATTAGCAATTCTATTAAAAATCTTAGTCCGTAACCATCTTCCAACTCGTTTAAAGCCTGTCTATAGTTTTTGCTAACTAGTAGTTACGTAAGTATTTATAAGTTTCCGAATGGTTGATTCTCTTATTTCTTCTTCAGTGTGAAAAATCCTCGTTTCTTGGGTTCATCCTTCTTCTCAAAGGAGGAGGCTGGCAGGGTTTGGGCTCGAGAAGGTCCTGCTGCTCCGGAGTCTTGAGTCACTTCAGCGATTCCTCGTACCCATCCATTCATTTCTTCGTCGTCCTTACATTGGAATAAATACTCGCCTCCCGAAGACAACCTACGAAAATAAAAAATTTAAATGAGCCGTTCTGAATAACTTTCCGATTCTAATTCCCTTCGTGATCTTTACAATCTATCATTTGCTTCATTCTCACACTACTTTCGGCAATAATTTTTTCGACCAGTCCATACCAGAACAAATAAAACATAATATATTGGTTACTCACTTCAATCGGAAAACATGTTTCTTCTTAGTATAGTCAGCTGCGACCTCAACCACAGCTCCAGATAGTTCGACTGGGCTCTCTCCTCGAAAATAGGCATCGGCTTGGGTCTTAAAGTTCTTTTGATCTTTATAGAAGAGAAGTGCTCCTCCTTTCAAAACGAGGTATACTTTGTCCCACGATCTAAAACGAGAAAAATTCACTGTCATAATAAGTCCGTAACAACTATAGAAAATGGTGATCGCCAGGATAGGCATTACCTGTTGGAAGCTTTCTTTGTTGTGGACTCCCATTCATGTTTTCTCATTAGCATGCCTTCGACGACACCATCCTCACTTGGTCCAGGTCGTTCTGTCAACGAACAATTCAATTAGTATTTTCGCAATGTAAAAGTATCAAATTTCCCGACAAAGCGTGAGCTTTCGAAAAGCACATAATCTATTTAACTGATGCAACACAAGGTCAACAGATCCGAATCAACAGGCCGACCCTGAATCTTATCAGCTACATTTTGCCCAGATAAGCAATCGCAATTCACAATATTCCTGCAATTAAATTATAAGCAGCCAAAAATAGATATCCATAAGGAACTGACAAGAGTTTACAAGAGGAAAAAATAGTGAAGTGTCTTCCACCAGAAGAAAGGGTTTGCGAGTCTTTGAGGAGTTGTCGACTACCTTTGACTTTTTGAATATTGGACTCGTCGTCAGAAGCGCTTCCACCTGGGATCGACGTAAGTGTCGAACTCTTCGTCTTTTTTCGTCGAAAACTTCTGAACAAAGGCGATTTGGATCGAGACCTACTGCCTCGCTTCGACTCTCCTTCTTCAACGCATTAATTGTTAGTCACAAAACAAATTAAATCAACACAAAACAGAAACACAAAATCATAAATCAAGCGTTTCATTTCATCACTTACACACTCACCACCCACACTGTTAAAAGCAGAAAGCGACACTACTTCAAATAGACTTCAAATAGAATAAAGCGAGCTACTGTCTGAAAATGTGTCCGACAGCACATTTAAGTATCTTCGATTTTTTTACGGAAAATGACTCCACAAAACTGAGACAAACTATACAAACGAAGATACAACCCCTAATTAAACTACATCGAACTCACTGCCGTCGAATTCGAAATCGTCTTCGTCCATGTCATCATAAAAATCGCTGCCTACACTTAAGGGACTCAATGCTCTGGCAGTAGCCGGTGTTGAAGATCGGGAAGAGCCTTTAGGTGTCCTTGGAGAGCCAGAGGACTTTACGGGTGCGGAGGATCGGAGTTTTAAGGATACTGAAGTATAAGGTTTTTTTTTAACAGAAACAGAAATACTGATTCACATGCTATTTAAGTTAGTCTACTACGACTGCCAACTACGTTAATTAGTCGAACATTTGATATAATCGCTGATATTTTATACTTTTACACTTTTCAACAGACACATTACTGGTGGTCTTGCATAAACCACGGCTATATAACTGACCTGGTTTTTTCGCCTGAGGCTCTTGTCTACTCGATGTAGTCTGACCTCCTGACTTTCCAGCAGAAGAAGTAGAAGCTTCACATCGAAATACCACGATACGATTGTGCACAGCAGCAAGAGTCGTAGAAGTAGTGTGGATTCAAGTGTGTATGCGTGCATGCAAAAGATACATCATTGAAGATGAATTTGAAGAAATACTTTTATCGACAGTCGACGTGAATCAATACGTACAATGTACGTACTAAATTCAAGTCGCCACCACAATTCTTACATACTTCGACATAAAATCTCAAAGCTTCAATTTCAAGAAAGACGACACAACACACTTCACAATGTGAAACGGCACAGTGATTGAAATGAAAGCGTGGAAAACAAAAGTCATTTTACCGGCAGAAGGTGGGGACTGTATGGAAGTATCTCTCTCGGAAACTTGTTCAGGAGAACGAGACCCGTCGACACGCTCTTCAGGGCTTTTAGGTGGAGATTTCTTAGCGATTTCCTCTGCTCGTCTCCTTTCTTCCTCGTCACGTTTTCTCTTTTCTCGGTCGCGGATTTCAAACTGCAAAAATTATAAACATGTACACATTGTGTCTTCAGGTGACTAATAGGATTGATTATACGAAACCAGTAAAAGTTAATGTATTGTGTGAATTTGTGACTGCTTAAGTCATTTTAAATCTACAACTACCCTGTCATTAGATAAATGTGAGTGTCCATGTATGTAAGTTATAACATTTATCAAATCACACAGCCACACAAAATTAGAAAAACTATTGAAGATATAGACAGTCACCATTTCTTCTTGACCATGATATGGATAGAACCTCTCGCTTCCACCACACCTCTTTTCTTGCTCTCTGATCTCCAGCTAAGGATTCGACCGGGGAAATATATTTAAGCATTGACAGAAACAAAACATTAACTGACAAGGATTCCTGACTAATGTTTGCAAATACAAGGAATTACACGCCTACTAATCAACTATGTGTGTGTAGTGACACAAATATTACTAGAACTAGAATGCCTTTGTCTTCATACATATTATAAATACATATTATTACCGTTGTAAGACGTTCAAGTGCGATGAATCTTTCTTCTTGGGCTTGGGCTGATTTCTCGAATGCTTCGTGTTTCTTGATCAAGTTTTCAACCTCGTCTATCGTGTAGCCTAAATCTGAACTTAAAAGGTAAGGTTCTTGGGCTATCAACCAAGCTTCAGCCACAGCAGCGTCTCTGGCAAACTGGTAAACTTCCAAAACTAACCACCAATAAATCATTACCACGCGTCCAAATTGCAAGTGACAGACTGCGTAAACTTAACAAATACTTACTCAGTTGCAAGTGTTCCCATCGTTCTTCCCACCGATGAAGCATGCCATTTCTTTGGTTCGTCAGACTAACAATTTTCTCTTTGATCTAAAATATTGGGCAACAGGTTAGAGTCATAACTAATAGTCGCTCAAAGGATTAGTAGGAACAAATGCATGTTTCGAATATGTAAACTAACTTCATTTGAAGCATAATGACTTCTTGATAGTAGTTCTTTGCCTAAGCGGAAACATGCTGAGAAATTATCTTCACGAGCATCAATCTCAGCTTTCAGGCTCTGATGGTTATTCATGAGTAATTCCACTCCACTCACATCCCTGCAACAAACCATCGCGTTAATTTTCTATTCTATTTCAACATTTGGTGAGGAAACGAACCTTGGTTTTTCTGAAGTGTTCATTTGAATAATGACATCATCCATCCACAACATAAGGGTTCTGACCATATTAAAGAATCTGAACAAATCTCCTGTATCACCAAGCTTTTGCTTCCTTGCCTCACAAATTCCTGAAAGACGAGATTAACTTTTAGTTTAAGACCCAAGAAACAAGTTTAATCGTAATGTAATAACGTACCTTGAAGACTCATCCACGCATTAACAACTTCCGCTTCCCTGTTGGTAATTTCTTTAGCTTTGTCTCCGGCATACGCGGCTTGCAGTTTCCTAGAGTCATCCTGTATTTGCTCCACTTCAGATTGCAGAGCTTGTAAGTCTTGTAAAAATTGCACATGTTTACGCTGAAGGGCAGAAACTGATCCTGTGTCCCGACCGACCTCATCAGGCAAAGCGGTGGCTTTCTCTGCAATACGACTGAGGACGTCTTTGCAATCATGGAAGAATTTGTGCAACTCCCTTGAAGCTGCGAGCATCTGAGTCCTCGTGTCAATCAGTTCCAAGAGGTCTGCCCATGCTTCGTTCAGTCCGTCCTTCCACTCTGCAATGGTTGCAGCGTCTGAGTGTTTGCTTGCAATGAGTCCATCAGCCATTTCATTGACTAAGGCAACTCTTTCGTTTCCCACTGATTCGGTTTCTCTTGCGAACTCTTTGAAACGCTCCCACAACATAGTTACATGATCATAATCCTGACCTAGCTCGTGCGAACTTGCTACTACTTCTCTTTCAGCGATCCATTGTTCCAAATCATCAACCTCTCTGTAAGTGCGAAAATTAGTAATTCCCATTATGATTAATAAACACTGATAAAGTAATCAATTTTTCAATATCGAACCCCCCGACAATATGGGACAGATAATTTACCTATTTAGCATGAAGAGTTTCAAGGCCTCTTCTAGTTTGGACCTTCGTTCATGAGCAAGATCTTTAAGGCCAGCATACAATTTGTCTACTTGTGCCTGCTTCAGTCCAATATTGTCAGATTCTGGGTGTTCTTGAAGAATTAACTGTCGAGCAGTTTCTCCAAGTTGCCGTATAGTATCTGCGTAGTCATCAATGTCATTTTCTAGGGCTTCATGCTTCTTGATAAGATTTTGGGCAGAAATTTCGTCCTTTCCTCTGTCCTCTGCCATCATATACAGCTCTTGCTCACTCATCCAAGCTTCAGCCTCAGACGCATCGAACAAATACTGTTGTGCTCGTTCTGACTGAATCAATTTTTCTTTTCTTTGATCAACTGCATCCTTAAGTTCATCCCACTTCTTCTTCAACTCATTGTTCAATCTTTCGAACTCATCAGATGCCTCGTGACCTTCATCAATTAATTTCTGGCCGTTTTTAATTATGGTGACGATTCTGCCCTCGTGGTTTTCAACTTCATTCGCCATGGACTTGTTTTTCTTTTTCAAAATCGTGACATTGTACAAGGAATTCCCTAAATCAGTAGAAGTGGCCAGAGGCATTTTCTCATCAATCCACAACTTTTCATCCTCGACATCTCTTCGGAATTGATAAGCTTCCTTTTTCTTCTCCAACTGCTGCTTTCTACACTCACACAAACGATTCAATTATTACTTTTACCCCGTCATGATTCCATCATAACAACTAAAAAGCACTTTACCTCATAACCAAAGGATCTTTAAGTTTACTGAATCGATTTTCTACAATTGATTTCTTTGCCACAATTTCTTCCACTTTATCGGGATCCATCTGCTTGAGATACTCAGCTTGGTTTTCCAATTCAGTGACCTGTTTGGCTTTTACGGCCATTTGAGTCTCAATCATCTACAAAAAATGTGACGAGTTTTAAATCTTCCTTAACACTTTAAACAAAAACCATTTTACCTGTTGTTTTTGCATGAGAATGTTGACTGAGGCCAAATCAGCTCCATAGTCTCCAGAATCTATTTGCTTCTCCAAATCGGTAATCCAAGTATCAATGTCATCGCAAGTTTGTTCATAGAGAACTTGCCGGTTTGCATCGAACAATCGCTCACCCTGTGAATTGGCAGGTAATTAGTTATGACTTATGACTGAATCCATTTGCACCTGTAATGACGCAAAATCTACCTTTTCTTTGGTGGATCTTTCCAAGTCATCAAAATGACTTTCTAGTTCGGAAACTTTTGGTTGCAAATACTGGGCGAATTCGGGTTTTTCTTGCATCAGAAGTGCTGCTGCTTGTTGAATAGCAGTGAGTCTATCTTTGTTGGACGCAATTTCGGCTTCAAATGCTTGATGTCTAGTCCATTTACTGTGCACCGTCTTTGCACTACGGTATGTTTCGTCTTGAGCTATCATGCTCTTTTCCTGCACCCATTCACCCAATTCTTCGCAGTCCTGAAGGAATTGGTGAAGTTGAAGCTGTTCCTTCAATTTTTCTAGTTGCTCCAAAGCCTTCTTCTTGTTAGCATCTCGACGTTCACGGATGCTATCAGATTTTTTGCCAATTTTGTCAGCTGAAATACAGTCGATTCATGGTTAATTTTACATTTCTAAGACAGAAGAAGCGATTGAAGTTATTGGTTGTTTAACTATTCTTACATTGAGCATGACCTTCACGACAAAGTGTCGAGGCAAACTGAATAACTCCGTTTATCTTCTCGTCATTTGCATCCATAGTTGTGAGAAGTGCTTCGTGACGTTTAATCAAACTTTCAGCTTGCTCCAAGTTAGACTATAAGACAAATGGTAGAAAAGAAATTATAAACAGCAAACTTGGGTGTATGCATAAATGTGTCCTTTTGGTTCTGCAAAAACTTACTGGAGTCTCATCCTTTGACAAAATGTGCTCTTGTTGCGACAACAAGACTTCGGCTTGCTTGGCATCTCGCATAAAGATTTGCAAATTCAGATTTTGAGATAAAAAGTCTTGTCTGTTGTCCCACATCTGCCGAAGTTCATCCCACCCGTCTTTCAAAGCCTTTAGTCGCTCCCTCAAGAACATGTATTGAGGATCACTTTGAGTTGACGGTTCCTAACATGAAATAAAACATTTTGATTTAACGAATAAACTAAGTATTGCACATACTGAAGAGATGAACTCAAATGAACTCTTGAGTAAAAAAACTTACCGCAAATATTCTTTCGCCATATTCCATCATCTTTTCATAATCCTCCATGTAATTTTCTATCTCATCTTTTATGTTTTGGTGCTGACTGAGTAATTTTTCGGCTTCAGCCAAACTTGTTGGTGCATCCTCGGAGGCAATTTCTGTTTGTGTTTTGGTCAACCAGGCTTGGAAGTGATCCAAGTCCCTCAAGAATCGATGAAGATCTCCGGCTTCTTCTAATTTGGAGTCTCGTTCCTTTAACATTTGAGTCAATTGCTCCCAAACCGTTCGAATTTGATCGATTCGTTCGCGTATAACAGCAGCTTCTTCTGGGTGCTCGTCTTGGATTCTATCTGCCTCTTTCTCGAGGGCTTCCAATTTAGCTTGAATAGCAGCCAAATCTCTTTCCATCCCAGAAAGCCGACGCTAAAAGATTTTTAAACTGTTTTACACTGTTTATAGACTTACAATTAGTAATTAGAAAAAAGGTTTGTCTGGTCTTGAGTTATGAGACTTTCTAGAATGGTTTTAGACTCCTAAATTACCATACGGAGTTCATAGGAAATTCGAAAGCTTGCAGAGTACAAATAAAACCAAATGCTTTTATACTTACTTGTAAAGTCATAATTCCAGTCAAGTCCATTTCTAAGGTCGCTGTCTCTTCGAGGATCCTTGTCTTGTCTTCAATCCAGGCAATTGTTTCGCGGCACTCAATATGGAAAGTTTGAAGTCCATGAGCTGAGTTAAGTTCATCTCGTTTGGCTTCAGCTTTCTCGCGTAATTCTGACCATTTTGCATTCAGTTGATTCTGCCTGCTCACAATTTCTTCTGAGTTAGGGTGCTCCACGTGCAGCAGTTGACGAGCTAACTGATTGACGACTGCAACTCTGGAAGCATTTGAGTTCATCTCTTTTTCGAATCCATCATAGCGGTGTTTAAGTATTTCTACGTCTTCAATGTCTTTAGCTGGAACCATAGTCTCAAGCATTCTTTCTTTTTCAGCAACCCATTGCTCAACTCCTTCACTTTCTGAGAATAGTTTATACAGGGAAAGTGCATCGATAAGCCGTTGTTTGCGGAGTTTTGCGAGCTCTGTCAATTCCTTGTAACGTCTATCAATGCTTGCAAGACGTTCAACAACTTCTGGGGAGTCTCTATCTTGCTCTCCTAGTTGTTGAGCTTGCTGGTGAAGAGCCTCGATAGTACTTGAGTAGTTCTTAAGTTCTTCTGTAACATCATCATGTTTCTTGAGAAGTGACTGAACGTTAGATTCGTCTCTACCCACATCTTCGCTTGAAACAAGACGTAGCATATCCAACATCCAAGTATCCACATCATCAGCGTCAGTAAAGAACTAGAACGTGATGAAATAATTTTCTCTAAAAATGTTAAGTTAAAGAAAATGAGTAAATGTATCTTACCTGATGATAATCGACAGCTTCCGTTAACCTGTTCTTTCTATACAATAGCAAATCTCTCAAATTTTTCCACAGATTGGTTATTTCTTGAAGTCGTTCTTGAACCTTCTCAGCACCAAATTGTTGGGAGTCCACAAGATCTTGTCCAACACTAACGACGCTGTTAAGCTGTCCTTCGTGGCTGCTGATTTCGCTTTCTAAAGCCTTGTGCTTCGACAGCAGAAGATGGACAGTAGTCAAATCATGGCCAATGTCACCCTGAGAGAGTATATTTTCTTTTTCTTTAATCCAGTTCTCTTCCTCTGCCATGTCCCAGTAGAACTGCCATAATTTTCTGCTTTCTTCCAAACGTGTTCTTCTTTCGATTGCCAACTTAACTAGCTCAGCGTATGCTTCCTATAATTAATAAGGATAAAACAATTACACAATGTCTACACGAAAAGTTTTTACTAAGCTGAATAATCACCTCGAGTTGCTGAACACGTTCCATAACTGCGGCAGGATCTGCTGGTCTGTAGCCTTCGAGTCCTGAAGTATCCGCATCATCACTGATGAACCGCTGTGAGTTTTGCACTACAGCCTTCACGCGGTCACCAAGAACATTGATGTCTGCTTCCACAAGAGAATGCTTTTGCAGCAAGTCTTCCACTCCCATCAGATGTTTTCCGTAGTCATCTGACAAAAGACGCATTTTGATTTCCTCCATTGAGTCCAAAATATACAGCATTTCCTGAAAAAAAGAAGATTATTAATGATTAACAATATTTTATTAATAAACCAAATTGCGTTGTGGGGTTGTAATTTATTTACCTGGAAGCCTTGTTGAAGCTGTAGAGATGCTTCAAGTCGGAGTCGTCTTGCTCTAAGTAACTCAAGCAAGTACTCCCAAAGTCTCAGAACATTTTCTTTGCGAGAGTTGATTCTTTCAATGTCGTGATAGTTTTCTGCTTCAAGTTCTTGTGCAACTGCAACAACGGCAAGTACACGTTCTTCGTAAGCAAAAATATCAGTTTCAATCGCTTCATGCTTCTTGGCAGCTGCTTCGACAGCAGGTAAGTCGAATCCGAAATTGTCTTGAGAAACCAATCTCTGATTTTCGCTCAACCAAGTTTCTCGCATGCTTGCTTTTCGGTTGAATCGTGCAGCAAGTTGCTCTAACTTCTCTTGACGAATGAGTTCTTCTCGTAGCGCCAACTCACTTTTGAAACAAAAACAAAATCATTTATACCGTCATACTGGGGAGTCCCTGATGGAGAAGCTGGAAAAATTAGAAGAGAAAATTACCGTTCATGTTCGGCCTTTTCTAAACGTTCCCATGCTTTATTGATATCGGATATCAATTTGCCTTCTCTTGGGGTATAAGGCTTCTGGTTATTAGCTCTCATTCGTGATTGCAATGTGAACAACAATACCTCCAAATTTCCTTTCTCGTCAAACTTCGGTGGTTTCTCAACAGTCCTGTAATTATTGAATTGGGACAATTGCTGCTGCACTCCAGTCAAGGAATTAGCAAACTGTCTATCTCCCAATTGTTCAATAGTCATTTCAATCCACTTCAAGAGGTCAGAAGTCAAGCCTTCGTATTCTTTGATCATTCTGTCATTTTCCATCGCAATTCCAACTACTTTGCTGATTCGCTTTCCTTGAACTGTCTCTTGCTTAAGCTTACTAAAGTAGTGATAGTATGTGACAACGTAAGTAATAATAGATTTTTCATCAGGCTGCTCCACAAAGACATCTTCAGCATCAAGGAGCTTCGTCAATCCTAACTTCGATTCCGCAACATTGAATGCATTGTTCAAATTATGCATTGCATTGCTGTGAGATAGTTTTTCGTATTGTATCAAGTCAGGTCGGTGTTTGTGGATGAGTGCGTTAAAAGCCAAACCGTCTCTCCAAGATGTGGTAAAATTGCGGATATTTACATTGCTATACCCAGCTGTCTTCATCTGACACCATAACAGTAAAGCATCCTTGGCAGATTTTGTTTCTTTGCTGTCCACTTGCTCAAATGTGATATCTTGAATCTAAATTTCACATTCAAACAAATGTTTATAGCTCATTTCATTTTATCATGTGACTATGCAACAATGGTAATTTGTTAAGGAAAAATAAAATTGCTAGCGATAGAAATGTATTTTGACTTAACCTACCTGGAACCGAAGAATAATGGTCCAAATCAGTCCTAGGGTGAGACGAGCATTTCCGTCAACAATATCATGCGACCCCATATTTTCTAAATGAACTCTCTGTTCTTTAAGAAAGCTCAACGCCTTGTCTACATTTTCCAGGCAGTGAATCCTCATTTTCCCTTTAGTTGGCCGAGGCTGGTCAAAACGCAAAACAGAAGTATCATTAATTTCAAGTAATTTAGTTTTATATTTGCTGCCTAAACAAAGCAATAAGCTGAGTACTTACCAGTCGCTCTCCCGACAGAACCTCCAGTAGCTTAAGTAACATCTTTCCATCTCTCAAATCTGTGTAGAGATCGGCGATACGACATGATACTCGAACTAGATGAGAATTGATCCATTTTGTAAATGTCTTTTTCTGAACAGTTTCTCGCTCATCTGTAAACAATGATTTAAAGTTAGATATAGTCTTAAAACATCAGCGGAATTACCTTCTAATAAACACTTATACCTTTCAGGTCTCTTATGTAGCGTTCATACACTATAGTCTCTACCTGTTTCAACTCTTCTTTACCCATGCCTTCATTGCCTCCATTCTCGAAAGAGAATGATTTAATTGCTTTTGACGTACTAAGCGTATAACTTTTGCCTGCATTTGGTGTATGAGCTAATTTTCTTGGTCCTGGAGAAGAAGTTGAGGTTGGAGACAACGCTAATGAGGGGGATTCGGAAATTTCTGATACAAAATCAGGATTAGGAGAACTCGGATTTGGGGAGAATACTGGTGGATATGACTCTTCTACGCTAGTGTCAACTTCCTTTTCGGGCTCGGAAGCCATGTTATATATAACAACGAAAAACTACTGGCTACAACGAAACGTGATTACTCTAAATCTATTTATTTGGCAGGGGAAAATCCTTCAATAAAATATACGCTATAATTCTAATCTTTAGGAAGAAAAATATCCCGGTAGAAGACCATTCTGTAAAAAGATTATTCAATACTGCTGTGGTGCCTCCGAATGGTTCATATGAAAAATCCTCATTCATGATGAATGGACTGAATATATCAGCGTTGTCATAACCATTTCCTCTTCAAACAAGCTCTTGAAGAGCATTCCCTTATCTAAAATCACCCCGACTGTACCTAATTAATATTTTTCTCATCTAGTAAGCGAGTAGGTATGGTGCAACGTTAACTATTGTATTGTGGACTCACAGTTTAACCAAAATGGATTCCACTACTACAAAATGATAAGATAATTCGGTTTCAACTTCCATCCAAACCGCAAAGCTATTTGTCAATCGCATACGCTATATTATAAATCAATACAGAATGTATGAGCATTTGATTTTGAGCCAGTGTTCTCACTACGTGCTCCAGTATCTATGAATTATTCAAAAGCTTATCACCACACTTATTTCATTGTGGTGATGTTCCCTCTTTCCATTGGAATTCGACGATTGAAGATTTAAGTCGTTTTGTATCTGTATGTCGCAGTCATGATTATTAGGCTTTACACTGCACACGCACACCAACGAGTTTTATTCCTGGATTTTGTTTATTTCCCTAGTTTAACTGACATAGAATACAGAAAAAACTGCATTTATTGCACTTTGGCGTCGTGATAACAGATATCACACTTCACCTTTGAACTAACACTACTGATACAAAGTGGCAATTGTGGCAAACCGTGAAAATCATGAAGCCTTACCTGCAAGGGCTTTAATTCGAGATCTTTCGAACAGACGAGACGATGAGTTCCCACCATCGTATTCAAGATCTTCGATTATATCCTGCTGGAGATTAGAGTCCCAACAACGAACACTTGGACTTATGTCTGTCGTCATTTTTAACAGGAGTCACTGCAAGCAATAAAAATAGATTGTCACGAGTTTTTAAAATGTCCAATCCAATATATAAGTGATATATGAACGATTCAAACTATTCAAACAAAATAACCATCACTCAAACAATAACTCTCAACATTTCATAGTAATTTTAAAACATTTTTGTTTGCTTCACATAACTGGCTACGTCGGTTGCAAGTTTGCAACGCATTGGCACTGACTCTGTGCTATGAGATCAGAATACTGACGTGAGTAAACTAGAGTATTGTTAAACGAGGATGGCGAAAGTACGAAAGCAGTAATAATTCTCAAATTCGCATTCAGATCAAGTTTCAGTTACACCGGTCAGGTAAAGGCCGAATAAAATCACAAATCTTTCCAGGCTTTTAGTGAGCCTAGTAGCTAAGAATATAACTTTGCCTGAACACAGAGTAATAATATCTTCAGCTTTTCGAGAGGCAAATATTGATTGGTACCATAATCTGAGATCTTAAAGTGAAAGTAGAAAGGCACTAGGTACTCAAAGCAGTTACTGCAGATACCCGAAATGGCTGGAAAGAAGTTACGCTGCCAGTGTATCGAATACGATAGTGCTTTATCTCCATCATGTGTATCACATACTATGTAGCTCCTATAGAGTAGACGATGTATTATTTGATTATTTGTTGTGCTACTAATACCTAAAGACCCAACCACGATCTACATGATCTAGCATCATCCATCTAAATGGGAAGACAGAGTAGGCCAAAACAGAATCCTAACCTAACTATTTCTTTCTAACCGGTCCGCATGTCCGCATTCGGTATAATAGAAAATACACATGCGAGTCATGAATTGAAGCCAAGGGATCGTTTGGCCACACGAACTTCTTTTATTTAATTCAATATGACTCGCCTTCGGTGCTCTGTGATAAAAGATTCAGTGGCAGGAAACCTCTTTCTTTCCCAATTAGGTGTACATTAAGTCAGCGTGCCAAATATAGCACTTATTTTTCATTTTCCGGTTACATGCATACTTCCATCTGACTATTCGTCCCACACTAAAAATGTTAAATATACAAATACAAGAGAAGCTGAACTGATGTGAAGTACATCTCTCTCCACTTACTCGATATTTTTTACACCACTCAACATTCGACTACTAGAACACCACCTCCCATTCATCTTTTTCTGTACTAATTCACCCTAGTTAAACAACTTTAAACTTTAAACATTAAAACATAACAGACCTAACCCTCGGTCAATTTCGGTCCTACAGAGGACTATGCATTTTTATCCAATCGTCATATGGATTTCTAAGTTCCAAGCTTTTAACAACGTTAAATTGCATACTGAAGTGAATGAAGCATCGGCAAACCAGTATCAGACTCGAGCACTCATGTAAACTGTAATGCTAAACTAATGAATACGTATTTGGGTGAATTCAACTTGGAAAGTTACCAGAGTTCCAATTCTCGGTCTGAATATCGTTAGAAATGGAAATGCTATCACCACACTACTTATGGTAGACTAATGCATGACTATAAAGGCGTTCATTCACATCTAAAAAACTCAACAGTTTCACACCTCTTTAATCACTGAAGCTGAAGCCTGAATCGGAAAAAAAATCTTGTTACTGAGTCTTGTGTGTCTCATCATCTCATGACTATGACAAATTAAAATCTCGATAAAATGCCTCATTTTTTTCTACCCGCTGCCAACAGTTTACGAAAACTAGACTACAGGAAGCAATAAAATACAGAAATGGACTTTTGACAATTAGAATAAATAATAATAAAGCTACATTGAATAAAGCAGTGACGATATAATAAAAAGATGAAAACCGACTTCGGTTGTCGTACAATACAACTACACCACACCTCTTTTGTACACAATTAAAGTTTTTGCATGAAATACCATGCATTATGCATACTTATTTACAGATCCTTCCTAAATGAAACAAGCAATAGCATAGCTGTCATGTTTCAGTTGTACGATCTCGTTGAATGTGTTCTGCGTAGCTGAACATCTCTTTTTAAAACCTGCTATACTATTTCTACTCAGAAATTATCAATTAGCAAATCAGCGCTTACATTTTAGTGTACATCAGGAATGTATTTAAAAACAGACTCTTCGGCTTTGCAATGGACATATTTTGTCTGCCACTTACTTTTACAGTTTAACATTGAAAAATACAGTGCTCAAGAGCTCTAACAGTCTAATACAGTATGTCAGTCTCAACAGCGGAGGACTGACACATAAAGCTTCACTAAAAGGACAAGATTCATTTGTGATGATGACACTGACAAAATCAGTCAAATTGACTTCACACAGGAGTGCTAATGACATCATCCGTGCTAAGCGTCCACAGTATTCATTAGGTCTTTCTTCGTTGAGCCACTATAATTTTTTGCTGCCTTTTAAATTGCTCATCTCCACATAACGCAACAGGCAAACCTTGAAAATCTAGTTCCACTAATACAGCATATCCTTTAGAGTTTAGAGCATGTAGCCATAATCTTCATTGTTACTGCCATTTCCCATACTACACATTTTCCATTTTACGCATCCATATCCATCGCATCTAAATCTTAAATTCATGAAACCCATAGTAAGTCAAGATATCTAACTGAAATGTGAGTTAGTTAACTTTTAAAAATACGCAAGCTTTGAGGTCTTTTTTACTTGATAAGGAATCTGGGTGAATGCATCATGCATTAAAGTTCCTTATAAAGTGCGGTATGATATTTTTCAGCTAGATAATATAATATGGAATATATGGATACAAACAAAACTCCGTTCTTCTGTTCATTACGTCACTTTCTGCATACAATTACAGAATTTCACAGTATTCTTTCGCCAAGTGCGCAAATTAGAATATGTAGAAAGATGTCTATCTCTAGCTAAAAAGTCGCTATTAATCTAAAAGCCTCACTGTTTTTTCAAAAACTTATCAAGACAAAATCATCTACTTATCAAAGGAAGTTATCTTCAATTGTAATAATACCTAAAGTAATGTAATACTATAAATACTTCTGCAATAACTTCCAGAGATAAACAAATTAGAAAAAAAGTAGCCTATAAACAGTTGAAAAGGTTAGTTTGTTGATAACTAACCATTTCATCATTTTTACCCCGAGAACAATTATTCTTGCCATTTCTTGCGTCTCATGATGACTTATATTTTGCCTCGGAACTTTCGCATTCACGGTTATGAAAGTCTATGATTTAAGACTCCAATACTACCAAATTATGCCAATTGATCTAATCCACATAAAAATGAGCCTATCATTGGATGTTCTTGTTTCTAGTTTCCAGTACATTTGTTTTGTAACTAGTAATAAATAGACTACCCATGAATATTAGAACACATTTGTACCCATATTAGAGTATGAGTCATTTGTTTATCGCATCTTATCCGTCTTAACTTTAGTGTAATATCAGACGATGTTCTAAAAACTTCAGTACTAATCCAGCTCAAACGACTCATTAATATACAAATGATGTCATTTGACAGAAGTGTGTCGCAAGGAAATCTGGATGAAGTACTCCAAATAAACCCTTAACATTAACAAATTCCCTGTAACATTAGTGAAACGCAGGTTGTATAAGTGCTTACAAAGCAACTCACGAAAGGAGTGCATATACGCTATAATAACATTCATAAGGGATGTAACAGAATAAGCTATAGCAGTGGAGCAATTAGCATGCAAAAGCGACCATTCCATGCTACTACCTAATATGCATAACTGCATAATGAATGGACACATACTAATCAGTAATCATGCAGAGCAAATGACATGTAGATACCGCATAATAATACAACAACACGACTTACCTTAATTTTGACGCGATAAAACTAACTGATGATGTACCGGCTGGCCAACCGGCGAAATAAATGACTTCCCACCACCACCACGTTAACCCACAATTACTGGAGAATTTGGCTTCGAATTCGAATGTTTCCAATCAAGTTCTCTAATCAACCACCAATTGTCCGAATATTCCCACGACACGCTTATTGAACATGTATAGCTGCAAATATTCTTGGTAAATTCGCCTAATCAATAACAATTAATCATATACACTTAAGACAGTTATGTACATAAAGTCATCAACCATTAATAATAATAAAGCTGCACAGTAAAATCTTCACGAAGAAATTCTTTGGAGAGAAATGTTGACAAATAAAATATGACTCGATATTACTAGTAACTAACAACACTTGCTGCAAGAAATAGCTGCCTCCGATTTAAAATCCGTTGTATTTACTCAAGATAAACACTTATCTTGTAGTAGTACACGTTATCTTTGTGCATTTGTTTATTATGTACACGAATGTTTATGGAGATGAGTTTTAGAGCAGTGAAGGGATGCTGCACACCAACAAACGAAAACTCTCTTGTCGAACTAACTTTATTACGTTTACTACGCTCACTCACCGATGATACTATTAATGAGGTTATAGCTGCTTATCTTTGGTGTCGCCGGTTCTGTGGGACAGTGGTTAGCGTACAATTTGGGATGATGACACACACGCGGTGCGTTATCAATTTAATGGTAATTGTGGATTAGCAGATCTTGTGGTGGATGTGCCAACGCCATTGTTATGGAAGGAGACAGAAGACCAAGCCCAGAGTGAAGGCCGCTGCAAAACACACTCTTCT
>Ga0194135_10000359_pt1 | contig 26529 bp, 19 predicted proteins | sample LitLau_LLRF_2013_FD_134024 | JGI IMG/M metagenome (GOLD analysis project Ga0194135, IMG submission 134024) | Freshwater sediment microbial communities in response to fracking from North America - Little Laurel Run_MetaG_LLRF_2013 (version 2) | ecosystem: Environmental > Aquatic > Freshwater >... | reverse complement strand
GGGGAGGTAATTGTTCGTTTTGGGTTCTAGGGGGGTCAGTTCGACGGTTCGGAGATGCATTGAAAAAGAGACGGGGAGAGAGTTCGCTGCCAAAATCATAGATCTGAGTAATGAGGACACAAATTCTAACAGTATACGAGAGTCGACTTTAAGCGAAGTGCAAATTTTACGTATGGTTGCTGGACATCCTCATATTAGTATGTGGTTGAGTTTATTTTTCCTGAAATTATGATGGGGTGGAAATTTTCGGAAGGATTTGGTTATTTGTAACAATTCTGTTTGTTTTTGCAATTGCAGTTGAACTTCATGATGTGTTTGAATCTCATACTTTTATATTCTTGGTGTTTGAATTGTGTCGGAATGGAGAGTTGTTTGACTACTTAACCAATGTTGTTGCGTTATCTGAAAAGAAAACTAGGTGAGGATATTTGTGAAATCTTTAATGAGGACTACTAATTATTTGTTGATTAGATAATCAAATTAAAATTGTTAATTTTTATAGATACATTATGAAACAACTTTTTGACGCACTACACTTTGTACACAACAAGAATATTGTGCACAGAGACTTGAAACCAGAAAATGTGTTGCTGGATGAAAACTTTAATGTTAAATTGACTGACTTTGGATTCGCGAAAGTTTTGCAGCCAGGAGAAAAATTATTTGGTAGGTGAATCCTTGCGTCATGAGTATTACAAGACGTGTAAAATTGTAGACGTGTAGATAGTTGGTAGAAGAGTAGAAAAATATGCGGAGAATGTGCCGGGACAGTTAACCAGTTTTTGGTTACATACTATTGTTGCTAGATTTATGTGGTACTCCGGGTTACTTAGCTCCGGAAATGCTGCGATGCAACATGTTTGAAAGTGAAGACGGATATGGGCAGAAAATTGACATGTACGTTAAATTGATTCTTTAGTTACGTGTGATTTTCATAGTAGCCTTTTATTATTCTTTTTGCATGATACTCACAACCTGTCCTGTCTTACGTGTCTTGGATATTGTCCACTAACCGATTTCCGATGACGCAGAGGTTTGCGGCACACCCGGCTACCTGGCGCCCGAACTCTTAAAAGCAGCAATGTACGAGGATGCTGTAGGATATGACCACTCCGTAGATCTGTTAGTTTATTAACATATTTTCGTTGTAATTTTTGTATGTCAATGCTTGAATTCATAATATGTGTTTGGATTAATATTTTGGGTGATATTTGATATTTATAGTTGGGCGTGTGGAGTCATTATGTACACCTTGTAAGATTTAACTCTTTTAGCCTTAATAGATAATTTTAGTCTACGTGAGTTTAATTCCTCATTATTATCATCCCAGGCTAGTTGGGTGTCCTCCCTTTTGGAATCGTAAACAAATGATAATGCTGCGGAATATTATGGAGGGAAAGTATTCGTTCGACAGCCCTGAATGGGACTGCATAACTGGTACTAAAGATAAATTACCTGTTACAGTACATTTCCAAGGTTTGCCTAACTTTCTTTGAACTCTATAACTTGCAGAAGCTCCGAAAGACTTAATTAGAAAGCTATTAGTGGTAGACCCATCGAAAAGATTTTGTATAGAAGATGTTGTGCGACACGAGTTTTTCCATGCTGTGGTACGTATTAAGGAACTAATTTTTAACTAGATTTCAAATTTACGGTAGCAATTTGGTTTTTGTTCAGCACTGTGAAACAAAGAAGTTCGATGCAAAAAAATCTTTTCGGTTTGCGATCCTCTGCGTAAGATGTCTGGTCAGAATCAGAAGACTTAAAAACACGCCAGAACCTTTATCAATCGGTTCGGCTGGAGTAGATCCTTACAGAATAAAAGCCTTCAGAAAAGTAAGCAGTTAGTATTAACGGTTTCCTTTACAATCTCTAATTATGTCAAATGGCCTTTCAGGTAATAGATAATTGCGCTTTTCGAGTCTATGGCCATTGGGTTAAAAAAGGAGACGGAGACTGTCAGAATCGAGCAGCTCTGTTTGAAAATGTACCGAAAACAGAACTGAAAAGTTTGTATGTGAGTAATTTGAATAGATTGTGATGAAAACATGCAGACATTACTCATTGAAATATCAAAAATGCATATAAAGCAATAGACGTATCCATTCGTATGTTTTGAAACATTTGTACGGATATGTAATGTCAGTAACTTTCCTGGTTGAATCCTCATTCAGCTGGTATAGCTTTGAACCTATGACTCTCCTTTCAACGGGTCTGTGGAAAAACTGTTGAAGTCATTTTTCTTGTGATCTATAAGTACACGCTAGTAGTTAACTAGGCTATTTTTCTTGTGTAAATGAATGAATGATGACATATTGTAACTCGCTGTATATGTGTAATATTAGTCTTTTAAATTGTCATCTCAATCTGCCTCAAGTAATTATTTAAAAAGAGGAATAAAATACACAAGTCGTAAGTCTCTTAAACTACTGAATTGAAGATGGATTATCATAGTGAATAGTTTTATTTATTTTCTGGATAAAAAATAGTGGCAACTTTACATTACTATACTATCTCAAAAGCATTCATAATATAAAGTTTCATCTCATTTATATGAAGAAATGTACATTTAATCGAAATATTTGGCACGCATGAAGCGTTGCGGGTAGGATAATCAAAATGGTCCCAAAATTACCAGCGTTTGTGTCTACTATTTATAATCATAATAGAAAGTCTACTGACTTCAAACTATCTTGGTTTAAATGAGTACAAACTTATTCAATGCACAGGCGTATATCTACTTAAGCAGCATGATAACTGTATAGAATTAAAAATTGTTAATTGGAAGTCACTCATCAAACCATATAATAATACAATGTTAGTTAGGAAAGTACATATTCAGCGCTAACGGTAGGGGACTTATATGAGAGTTGTAAGTTTTAACTAAACGAAGATAAATCGAGCACCATCGCTGCAGCTGCACTCAGCGTCTGAAGAAATATGTTGCCATTTCCCATGGCAGGCAGGCTCTCTGAGACTTGAAAATCGTGTAGAGATGCCATTGTCACTTCCAGTACCGGCGCATTTATAGTTGGCATATCCTCTTTGAGCGTCTGTGTCGCATCTCACGCAAACGCGACTACCTGGAAACATTCCAGTACACAAGACAACATATTTAATTAAGATGAATTCATCTCGTCTTCATCTTAGCTGTTCTTATTCATCACTCAAGCATTCTCTTGTCAACTTGTACATTTGTGTACTTCAAATCTACAAATACAACCCTAAAAATATGTAAATTCTGAATGAGTGAGTGAAGACTTGTTTAGGATGAACGATGTGTAATTGTGCTTGACTAGTTGAGTCTAATTAAAAAGTAGAGGAGAATACTCTCGCACAAAACCACTGGAACATTAGAAAGATTAATTAAGTAGCTGAGACAAAAAACTGAGAAGAGGACCGATGAAGGCGTTACCTTCTCTGAGGGAGATGAAGCTCTCAAGGGATTTACACGCTCGAGTTGTTCGGACAACTTCAAATTCCACGCAGTACCTTAAAACAAAATGAGAAAGAAAGTGCTTATTCATGCTTGAAAAAAATCAGGGCTGGTCTTCAATCTGATGGATCACTTTCAAGTTTCAATTCAACCCTTATACGGTTGAAAAATTACAAGGTAGCTTGTGATATTGAATTGTATTCATGCATTCATCTGAGAGTTTTAAGTACACGTCTTCTCATTATTCTTCTTTGATGCAATCGGTATCGGTAAATTGAAAACACCTGCAGTAGTCTTCAATCTCGTGCTTGAACAGCTTGTCAGTATTATTTCATGAAGGCCTGCTCATTCAAAATTGAGTTAGTCAACGCCTGAACAAAGCAGGATCACATTTCATGCGAAGACTAAAAAAGGACCCTCGACTTCTTCCTAGTCAGTCACTTGTGATGAACATTTCCTAATAAGTTTGTATAACATGCGCTTCTCCTATTGATGCTACACATTATTATTTGATCACGAATCCAAAGGGTAAAAGAACCCTCAGCTTCTTGTAAACGACTTCACTTGTGTAAGACTTGTAAAAGATTTTGTAGTTAGTTTACTTGTATGCTCTGTACAATGACAACTGTTGCTTAATATCCAACCTGACCTTCGTTAATTTCAAGTGTATTGAGAATTTGTATGCAAAACATTCCTTACGAGATTACCAAAACCAAAAGTGAACCTTTTTTGCTGTGGTCAGTAATAATCAGTCGCAACATTCAATTGAGTTTGGCTACTCTCTGTAATTTAGGATAGGAAGAATATAAATGTGGTCTTACGGCTTTGCTCGCTCTTTGGCTGGATTCTTAGGATAACGAAGTCTAAGATTTCGAGTGATGTCACTGCTTTCATTCCGTTTTCGTTTGTCACTAAACTCAACGGGAAGAATTGTAGCCATGTCTGAAATGAGAACAGTGCTTTAAAACATTATTTACAGTTAGTCTCATAATATCCTTTTAACGGCGGAAGATAAAGCTCAATATTAAAGTGTTTTACTACTTGAGATGCATTTCTCAGAGTACCTAAAGTATCTTGATAAGATACATATGGCTGGATGGAGTAGAAAACTAGACTGGAAGGGTTTATTTACGGTTCACGGAGGTATTAGGTAACTAAAAGACGACAGGCAATAATAAGATGAGAGTGAACACTCAAATCAATCATAAACTGAGTGAGTGATGATGAACATCTTTTGCTCACGGCGAAAGTCTAAGCACGGAATAGTATGGTAGAAAATAGAGATTTGATCTTAACTAGGGGTACTTCATCTTCATCTCTAACAAATTAGGCATTTCATAAGCAGCTAATTTCATTTAAATTGCTTTCTTTTGAGTGAAATGTAGTATAATATGTTCATGACTCGCCAAGATGGATGTAAGTCAGTGTTTTCTGTTCAGTTTTCTACGTTGTAGTTAGGAAAGAAATCCAAAGATTTAAAGATACAAGAATGAAGAAGACAGAAACAGACTGTACCGGAGATTCATTTTTATGCATAAGACGTTTTCGCGAGACATTCTTCATCAGTAAAACTAGTAATTACCTTCTGTAAGTAGGTTTTTAATCCTGTGGTTTTGGCAGTTTGTTCCACGACATCCCCTTTTCTGCACTAATGATGGACATGGATTTCCCCCATTACGAGCTTCTCGTTCAATCATTCGAGTGCGAATCATTGTCCCCAAGCCACACTCTTTGTCACAAGATGACCAAAGTCCCCAGTTGCTCACTTTACAATCCGCAACTTTAAATGGACAACACACACAAAATTCATGACTCTTAGTGATCAGTGATCAATGCTGTAGTCGTAAGTATATTCATTCAATTAAGATGTCAAACGTTGAACTGGCTGAACGTGTGTTATCTACCCAAATCAAGTCTGAAATGCGTCTCAGAAAATAAGTAGACATAAGCTCTGATTTTCAAATTACAAGATGTGAAAGGTGCCAGAAGATTAAAACATCCTCACTTTCAAGTACACACTTACGCACGTAGGTGCTTATAATACTCATAATATGCTTTCTTCGAAAACCTTCCTTGGAGGCTGCTATATAGTTAGTCATCGAGATTAGTGGTAAAGAATTTTCATAATGATTCCAGTCTTCACTTCCAGCAGATGTTTCAAGTGATGCGTAATCATTCACTTAACATTTATAGTAATGACGAGCTATTTATAGTTTACTCCAGAGGAGAGTGTGAGCAGCTCTAACATGAAATAGGAGGAATGCCTAAATCAGATTCACAAGAGTACATAAGATGTTGCTTCTATGAAGATGCAGGAAATCATTCCTATGTGTCAAGATGTTTAGACGTAGTATATCTTAACCTTTCCAGCTAGATAACGTAGTGTAGAAATCCGCCAGATCAAAAATTTGATGATTCCAGACAGAAATTCCTGACTTTGCGCATTCAATTATTTCCCCATTCCATTCCTTTGTTTTCATTCTCTACTATATAGTGAAGTTAAGCCTATTGCTAATACATGCAGGGAAAATTGTTTTTCCTCCTCTAGTCTAATCTAATTGTCTTCCAGATTAAGATTTTGGTATTTCAGCAGTAAATGCCGAAACGGTGTGCAACACGATTGATTAAATATCAAGATGCAATCTGGAATGTCTCAACTTGCCTCGGGTGTATGTTATGTCTGAATAGTCTGACTAACTGATTAACTTGTCCAAGATATGTTTAATACTTAATTAACCTGGATGGAATAGAACACTCTGGTGGGAACTAACTCGATAAAGCATACTTGAGTTTGTTAACTAGAGAAGAAAGTTCATAAGCGTCATGAACTTAAATCTTAAATCTTGCGTACGCAATCTTGGCATGAGAGTTTGTATGACAGGGGATTGTAAACTTCAGATCAACGGGGTTATCAAAAGGTTTGCTAATTAATTTGGAAAATAATGTTAATAGAACAAATCATATGCTACTAATACACTGCTTTCACCAATTGTAAGAGCTCGTAGTGCAATTTCATGCTCAGTGAGACGTAAAAGTCGCAGAAAAGAAACAAAAAATTAATTCCATACCTCCACAAGCGGTTTTGAAATCTGAGCAGCAATCATTTAGCAGCACACAACCATGGTCGCAGTAGCATGGGATGTCGTTTAAATCTTCAATAATAGAATTCGGGGGAGCCTTTTGTACAACACAAGAACCTTGATAGAATCAAAAACATAAATGTTTTCGTATGTTTGACATCATGAACAAAAATTGAATAGTAATATTAATGTATATTTAGCTTACTGTCACGGCCATTACAACATAATCCAGCGGCCAAACAACTTCCTGCAGTGATACGGGGTATTTCATTGGGGAAATCGTCTTCTTGACAATGCACAGAGTTTGTCGCAAAAAGTACAACGAAGATTAAGTATAGTTGTTCCATAGTGCCAGGACTTCTAATTGTGAATGGTACTACTTGTAGATATGTCAATTGGAGGTAAAGTTATCGAGTGGTCAGGTGAAAATTAGTTGAGGTGCTGTCCAAGTGAAGTGGAATTACATGAAAAGATCTGGAGGAAAGTGATACACACGAAAGTGAATGAGGAAGGGAATCCCCTTGAGGGAAGACGCCTAGTGTTCTTCTTCGTAGAGCACCTTGACTCAAGTGAGCTTCGCTTAAGATTGAATAGCTTTGCTTGAGACTTTTCCAAAATAAGACAAGAGGAGGGAGAAAAAACGGTCTGAAACAAAAAATCTTATCGTTAAGCTATCAACACACAAAGCGAGAGAGTCGTGTAAGTATTTAAAACAGGAATATATTGTAAATCACGGTGTAACGAACACATCTTGGATGAAGACGGGACTCATTCATATTCATCACAATTGTAACCCTAAGTCTTCAGAGAACGACCACTGGTGCTATGATATTGAATATGGACTGGGAGTTAAATGCACGAACCCATTAGAGAAAGAAAGATTCAAAGTATTTCTCCCTGTGGTGGGTATGAACGAAAGTTACAAAGGCTTTCATTTGTGATATGAATACTCGATTAAGTCTTGATGATTATGATCTCCGGTCCGGTCCTTCAAATGATTGCCTTCGCTACCTTCTTAGTACTGAGGCCCAACAGGTGGATTAGAAAAGCTCAAGCTGTATAATCACTATCATCAGTGATGCTCAGATCATCAGTTTCCTTGTGATCTTCTCACCCACATGGCATCCCTTGTAAATGTATCCAGCAGACCAGTACTTCCACTTGCAGTTTGGAGAGGTGCAGGCAACATATCATCATGTCAGAGAACTACGGAGAATCATCCGAGTGCTGAAAGTCAACGCGTGTTTTAGGATGATAAACCAGCATCTCTTCAAAACGTGTAATTTACATTCTGCTTAAATTATGAATCATAGTTAATTGATTTTTACTCGCGCACTGAGCTGCAGATGAGCATTAACAGATTTATGCACGAAACGAACTAATCATACACTATATACGATTCCAGAGTTATACATGCGGAGAAGGCCTCTGAAAAAGTGGAAGAGCTGCTGCTCTAACTGAGGTTCAAATGTCATTTACTACATTACTACCTCCGACAGCCCAAGCTCTTTCAAAGGCTCAGCAAATCCGATAATTTGTGAGGCATTGCTAGTTTCTGGCCTAGTTTGCTCATCTTTTAGTGTCGTAAGATGCCTATCTGTGCGTGGGTTATGCGGACGTACAAGATAATCATGAACAAGACTTCTTTAGAATAAAATTATGAACCCCGAAAGTAAGAAAAACTGAAACAAGTGATTCAAATAATATTCTAATTATGACGTAAGTCGTGAATCGGGATTCCTATATATATGCCATTAAAAGTTAATACTAATATGACGATGACGAAAATCCATGTAGGAATTAATTCAATTACAACTCAAGTTTCTTTTGTACGGAGTTATTTCTTTGAAATATCCATTCTGTATTTTCATGCCACGCTTAAGTAGCAAATGTTCGTCACACACGTTATAACAATATGAATTACAGCGAACTCGTTTATAAATTTTAATTCGTGAATCGATAAATATATTACTACGTGATTATGAGGAGAGAACAAAAATCTACTCCATTAACAATATGATTGACATTTTCTTTCGAAATTACGAATAATTAACAATGGCTTAAGATGAAACTGTACACTTTTGCTAAGACTCTTGATTTTACATTAAAAAATTCTTGCACTAGGAATTAGAACTAAAAATAAATACGCAGTACAACTGGAAACAGTGCTTATTACGTGTTTAGATTAAATTGGAAATTGAACAGCAATTCAGTTCTTATGGTTGAAAATGTTGAAATAGAGAAAGCATGATACAAGTGTGGAAACTTCGAAATGTTACTAGTTACTATTACAGTTCATCTTAACGTTAAGACAGCGGAACTTTTTGCATAGAAGAAATAAGCTAAATGCATCATTTACATTAATATCTATTAAAAATATGGTTATTTAAGACAGTTAGAGAGACACAATAAACGAGATTTTTTATAAATGACTATATCTATTTAGACGTATATAATCTGCAATATCGATACGAGAAAACATTTTTCGAAGGCAGGTGTAGGTAGGTTGTAGACTTCGCGATAACCTGGCACTACTAGTTCGTACTTTTTAGTATAAATTAGGGTATTCACCTAACAGCAGAAATTTACAGTTCCTATGCGTGCGCGACAAATTTCTGAACAATTATCATCGAAGCATCCTCAAGTTCTGAATACTTACACTATGAGCATAATTCAAACTACGAATTTAACTAGAAATTACAGTATTGCAGCTCAACTAATGTTTCACCCATTGTGTCGTTTTTGTGATACAAAATACTAGAAAAATACTTTGAAACCTAATGAGCTATTTACGACTGCTTTTAAGATCAGTTTTTACCTTCCCAGCCCCAATTGGTATTCATATTCATGAACGGATCTTCTCCTGCAATTCCGGAATAGTCAGCTATATCAATGTTACCCCATTGGTCTGACCCTACTCCTGGGATTTCAATAAGTTCTGGAGCGATTGGATTATTGTTGACAAAGTTTTCCATCCAATCATCATCCTGAGCAGATGTTAATGGAATTCCAGGAACTGACGTGCAAGGTTTGGGTGAAGTAGAAACAGGAGGAAAACAACTCTTCCCATCTGAATTAGAGCGTCCTTTGACAAAAGAAGAGCTTGGCCCAGCCTCAACACTTCTCTCAGGATTTTTAGACAGCTCTGTTTGACTATCGCCCTTTCCTATTATATAATCTGCCAATAATTCGTCCTGCTTCGTTGTCTTTTTCATGAGGGACCTTGTCATCTGTTCTGGTGTCATTACAGAAACATTCTTTATTGTGGTATCAGTGGAAGTTCTCTTGCTTGGGCCTGGTTGATTTCCTATGGATTTCGCTTTAACATCAGAGCCTTGTATTTCCTCGACTACATCTTCCAACAATTTAAAAGCGGCGACTGCATCCTCATTTACACTAGGTTGGATTTTATGCTCTCCGTGACTGTGTCGTACATGAAATTTAGCGTCTCGAAGGGTTTGAAAAGATGTTGGACATCGAGGACATAAGTATATATACAAGTGATTTGTCAGATGCTCGCTTGTCATTTCTTCTTTATCCGCTGTAACATATTCGCAAACTGGACATTTGTATTTCACACTATTTTTAAAATTTAACTGCACTTGGCTTCCAGGTACTTGAATCTTCGAGTTTAATGTATGACTTTGGAATTTGAGTCCAGCTGTCAATTCAACTTTTTCAGCTGCGTGAACCGAAGCAATGTGGTCTCGGTGTTCTTCTCTAGTTGAAAAGTCGCATTTGCAAGCCATGCACATGAATCGAACTGAATCTTCTATTAACTTTCCTAATGAGTCAAATATATCACAACTGTCTTGAACGTGCAGGTCCATTGCATAGTATTTCGAGGGGAGATTTTGATGAACTTCGTCCATATGGTGCTGTATTTCTTCTAATTTACTGAATTCTACTTTGCAATGCTCACAAATTAATTTGGTAGTTGTTGTCTGATTGCTTATTCTAAAAGGAAGTTCTTTGTGATGTGTCAAGTGATGAGCTACAACTGCATTAAAGTCAAAAGTCCCTTGCTCACACACAAAACAGTTGTAAGTTTTCTTCTCTGTAGTTCCATGTGCCGATGAAGTTGTTTGGAACTGATAGTAATTGCAACGCTCTTCGGGTCTGCGAGAATGCACTTTTTGCCAATGAGTTCGAGTTGCCCTAACTGTCAGAAAGTTGTCTTTGCAGTGGAAACATCTGGAATTTTCAAAGCAAAGGAATTGAAGAGGCTCAAATAATGAACTTTAAATAATACAAGTAATAAACAGGTAGTTACTTATATATGGTATGTGTGTCCCCTCTCATTAAGCCATATTGGCCTGATGTACCGGCAGTTGGTTGTGAGTTTCGTCGGTTTTCAGTCGATAGGCTTCGGACACCGTCCACTCGAATATGACTAATGGTATCCCCAGAGAAATCGTAAGGATCTCGACTTGTTTCAGGCACTACTTCCAGCGTCTGATCTTTCTGAATCGTTGTCGCATCAACTTCATCAGCAACTTTATGAGTAGCCATATGGTTTTCAAGATCAGTGGGGTTGTCACATTCATACTCACAATGAGCACAGAAAACAATTCTTCTGTTTGTTGGTTTTTGTTTAGGCTTGTAAACATGAAGAGGAATTTTGGGCTTAACCGGCTGTAATTACATAGGATTTTAAATTTTACGTAAATGACTTTAACTTACATACAATTTAATTTAATACTGCTTAATTCTTACAGATTCGGAATCCTCTAAGAAATCATCCTTGTCTTTTTTAATTTTCTTTTCTTCTTTAACAGTAATACCATATTCTTCCATCCAAAACGCTGGTGTAAACGTTTGTTCTAATTTGATATCATGTTGGATTTGCATTCCCAAGTTTTTATGGTTTCTTTCGTGATGTGAGACGGCCAGCTTTTTATTCCAGAATCCTTGCTTGCAGTGCTGGCAAACGTGCCTAAAATATTCATGAAATTCCATATTTTATCCTCATTCCTACCTTACTAAAGTGCTGTACAAGAGTATATCTTGACACTCACATATTGCTAGCGAGGTGTCGAGCCAACAGATGCGTTCTTAAATTATGACCAGATTGGAACTCTTGAGGACAATGCTTGCATTTGAAGTTTCCATCAGTTCTGACATTATCGGCTTTATCTACCACTGTTGAACCATCTGTTTTAATGGTCGAATCTTGTTCCAAGCATTGGGAAACCTATACACAGTACACTTATATGTAAACACATCTCAACCAAGTCATATCGTACGAAACAAGTCAAAGCACTTACAAAAGCTTCGATTTCAGGATCTTCTGGAAGCATCTCGCCAAGACTCTGGTTATACGGTATTCCATGATCTCCGGTGACATGGCCCTTTAATGAGTTTTCTGTAATAAACTTATGGCCGCACTTTGTACACTGATACCTGAAATATTATTTAAACATTGGTAAAGCTGGATTTTTGAAAAACAATGGTCTGTGATCTTTAATTATTTAACCACAAACCTTTGATAGCTCATTTCATTATGTAAATGAACAATCATGTCTTTCTTGTTCTTTGTTTTATATATGTTACATTTTGGACACTTCATGATGAATGGAGAAATCATGTCTTCATCTTTTGGTTGTTCAGCCTTTAAGACCGATTTTCTAGATTCCTTAGGAGTATCTTTATTTGCATCGGGAGTAGCTTTATTTTTTTCTTTGCTTTCTTCTAAAAATATACCGCGAATGTGTTTGACTGATTGAGGAGTTCGTTTCCATATTGGACCTTGGACATTCGTGTCATCAGGTTTCACCACTTCTGCGTAATCAGTTCTGAAACCGCCGTAATTAGTTCTGATTACATTAAAACCATTGAAACCAGTAGCCTTTTATTGACTTGCGTTAAGTTACCTGATCCACATGACAAAAATTTTGCCTTCTTTGGATGACTGATGCTCACAAACTTTAGTAATATGATCCTTCATTAATTGGTCAGAATCTGTACTGTAGCGGCAATCAGCACAAACAAATTGCCCTGCAACTCGATGCATCAAGGTACAGTGGTTTTTGGCCTCCTCATAAGTTGAAAATAATGCTTTAGAATTGCAAACTGTGCATCTCCATTTGTCATTAGAAAGCCCATCCTCTACCGAGCTGCGCCTATAATAATCGTTTAAGTGTCAACTTAGTACTAGTGAAAACTGTGATCAGTACACAATTAATTGTTAGCCACAGCAGAAACTGAAATAATTATCCAATCTCTGCACACCTTGTAGCAGATTCTCCGTTGGCATCCAGGTTACGAATCAAGTAATGGATTGGTTTTTTCTCAGGGTGTTTATCAGGTAAATGCTTTTCCATTGGGGTAGGTAACGTGTTGATAAAGTCACAATGAGCGCATCGGTATAACTTTGGGCCATGTAATTTCAAATGATTGCCAAGCTTGTCAATTGAAACGGAGTTCCGTGGGTCGTTCTCTGAAAAAATATAATGTTTTGGATCATTTATCTACATTGTAACGTATCTCTTTACAATGACTAATTACTTGTATGCTCAGTTTTAGAGCAATGAGGGCAGGAATAAACTTCCGTATTAGGGTGCAAGGTTTTCATGTGAGTTCGTAACATGTATTCATCTGTTGTAATTTGACCGCAACCCGTTTCACTGCACACATATCGAAACTGCTCCAATACAAACTGAGGAACAGTAGTGTTGTCAGCTGCTCCGTTAACCCTATTACCAAATGTTTTAATTAGTAAATGTTCAAAAACCCTTAAAATATAGCAATCGCACGTTTTTGGAGCATGAGAACTTCCAGCCCAATTAGTCATCTTGTCAAACATCATCTCTTGTCTCTCTAGACATGGTACAGGATTTACTGGATCCCGAATTGTGGTACCACCGGAGTTATTCAGTTTTCCATTCTTGTGCATTTGCAGATGTCGACAAAAGTTTACTCGTACCTTGGTAGAATAAGAGCATAGCGAACAATGTGCCAGAGTGCTGGAAATTTCAAGAAGGAAAAATGAGCTGTTTAGGTGTGTCATTGAGCAACGTTAATGCAGACTTTTAATTAATTACTGAAAAATTTGACGCAAAGGCAATTTTTCGATATCATCGGGACCAAACACAAGTCTATCAGCATGTCTAGCGTAGCTTTCCTGTAGTTGCTCTAAGGTCAGAGTTTTTGCAGCAACTTCCTTCGGCAGGACGATACAATCCGGATCTTCATCTACACCTCGATCAACGCTAACTAATTTGAAGTTGTATACTTTATGATGCGTCTAAAGAGTAAATTTTATTCTATTAATCCAGTTTCCAATAAAATTAATACTACTGAATCCGCACAACACAACGCTAACCTTCATATGCCGAGTCAACTCGGAATTCATCGATGTCTTAAATTCACAGAGGCTGCAAAATTGCTTCTGATGCCCATGAATTTTGATGTGTTCGAGTAAATGTGGGATAGTCTTCACCCGTTTATCACAATGAAAACAGCGAACGGTTTTGCTCTCAGGTGTGAAGATGCAAGATGTGATGTGATCTTTGAACAAAGTTCCATTTACAGCTGTGAAACGGCATGGCTCGTTGGCACAAATGTACAAATTAGATCCTGAAATTGCCAAGTTTGAATTGAGCTTCACTATATTTGTGGTACTGAAATTCGGAGTTCTCTTTGTCTTCTTGGAAAGATCAACTTTTAGTTAAGAAAAGGTAACCAAAATACAAAACGCTATTTGCAGCAGCTGGTGATAAAAGTATAAAATGCCTACTCTACGTAAGAAATTAGGGCAAGCACAGACACTAGTGTTTTAGAACCATCCGTATTCGATAAACCCTAGTGCGTGCAGAGTCTAAATGCTGCAGCATACAGCTACAATATTAAGATGAAAACGAACAATAAAATAACCTTGGGTGGTATTCAGACAAGCCGTATTTAATGCATTTTACTTAAGCCTTAACGAAAGACGATTAGCTTGTTTTAAAGTATTTTATTGACGAACAAATCAAAGTGTACAGACTTAAGCCAAGCTCACAGGGGTATGTTTAGCGAATGGTCACCGTTACAATTCCTTAGGGTTGATTTACTACCACCAATAAAAGGTTGAAGTAGGCATATTATTAGCAACTAACTACTGAGCATGCATTAGCATATATAACGCTTGAAAAACAAAACCTGTGGATTTTTTTACTGCAGCTAAGAGAAAAAATATTATTAACCTTCAACTCTTTGAAGGGAACTCAAAAAAGACGGGGAAAATATTTCTCAGAATTATGAAATTTTCAGATAGTTAATTGTGGTTATAACGAAAATATAATCAATGTTGCAAGAAGAAATTTTGCAGGCTCTAAGTGGCGGAATACAAATGTAACATAATTATACAAAACACAAGGCTAAAAAAGAAGTTTATGGAAGTCTACTGTTGAAATAAAATCTGCTCAAAACTGCATACCTTCCAGATTAACTTTGGTAGAATCACCTCGCCCTCTATCCACCAAATTGGTTCCACTGCACTCATCTGATAAATTTCCGTCAATTTCTGTCTTTATTCCTGCCAATTGTGATGACGCAGTCAACTGAACGGAAGTAGAGGATTCTAAATTTAAAGAGTTGGTGCTAACAGAAGGAGAAGCATTTCCTGTTTCAGAAGATCGATCAGCTCCAATAATATCTTTAGAATTGGTACTTTTTGAAGTTTCTTCGGTTTTGCCTAAACTGTGGTCTCCTGTAAACATTCACGCCAGGAATTGCTTACAACTCATATCATGACACAGACATACGTGAAAATTCTACTAATAAATTGTAAAATACCTTTTAGTGTCTTCTCGTGATCGTTCACCAGGTGAACTCTACCTTTAATTTTGGCGAGATCAGATAAAACTGCTTCATCATCACTGCTTATTTCCGACGAAGACGAAGATGAGGATGAGGACAAAGTCTGATAGTAGTCATGATGTGCAGTTATTTCCAAGTCATCGTCATCACTATCATCGATTTGAATGACTTCAATTTCGGCTTTCTTGGATATCGATGGTAAGCAGTGAGAAAACTTTGTTTCTCTCGGATTGGAATCTTCGCTACATGAATCCATTGAAACAGGAAAAATAGAAACATCTGACAGGCTTTGTGACGAGATTTCAATTTCTTGAGTTTCTACAGTAGACGATATTCGATCCTCGAGATTATCAGATGTCAGACTATTATTACTTGCGTTTTGACTTTGAGTACTTTCGTCCGTTTCAGAATTTATTTTGGAATAGATTGTGTTGATTGCGTCATTTTCTTCATTCGGGGCTAGAGATAAAATGCGAACGGCTGGAGGCAAATCCGGCAGAAATGATAAATCGGACGGTTCGTAATTTATTTCCATGATAGACGACTCATACGACGAATCTGGATTCTTATTCGGAGAAATTTGTTCTTCTTTTACGCGACGTTTTGTACTTTTTTTCACAGGAGGATTGACTGAGCGTCGTTGAAAGTCAACATGCTCGTGTCCAGGTAAAGTTTGACTGGATTCAACTCCACCTGTCACATCGTCAGAGTCTTGAGAGAACGAGGGCATCGTAAGATGTACATGACTGGTGGGTGCCACTTGTGCATGGAGATCGGGTTGAGATGCACTAGAATCCACCATATCTTGAAAGCCATCTTCAACTTGAAATGTCTCCGATGTGAAGATATCGTCTGGCTCTGGGGGTTCTTCTTTGGGTGCAACATAATCAGCTTCTACTTTAACTTTACCGAGACCAATGTTTGTAAGAATGCTGTTTCGACCAATGGTTCCTGTTCTGCTTCTAGTTACTCTTCCTTCACCAGAATTAGAAGCACCAATTGTATCAGCTTTTTTCTTCGGGTCTGTGATTTTCTGTACAGCTGCCTTAACTGCAACTCGGGCTCTGGTGGTAGGACCTTTTTTCTTTTTGCTAACTTTAGCAACTGAAGGTTTTCTTTTTCTTTTTCTTCCTCGTTTTCCGGAACTAGTAGTAGCTAGGGATTCAGTCTCATTCTCAAGATCAGTCGTGTTTGGTACAGTCTCTTGTGGATCCGAAACACTTGCTGGTTCACGGTTTTCAGAAGGAATTGCTTTTTCAGATGTGGTTTCCTCATTTGTAGAGTCATCAACAGGCCCTCTCTAAAAATAAAAATTAGCATAACAAATCGTATTCATATACTGAAAAACACATCGAATCTTCGGTTTTGTCATGTAATAGGACAATAAACAGATATTAAAACTGTAACTCAACTTACCGTGCATCTTCGTGGTCCAAGAGGAAGCATGGTATCAAAGCGCATTTCTTTAAGAGCATCGTGCAGTTTCTCCAAAGAAGATCGTCTTTTGGCATTTTTCTTTCGTACAGCTGAACGTGAACGATGAGATCCCGGCTCCTCTACACTATCTGCAGCATCATCCGGAAGAGGTGACTGACTAGGCACTTCTACTAATTCGTCCGGAGCCGACTCCACTGGAGATTTCAAAGCAGTGGAAGATCCTAGAGAATACATCAGTTTTACTTGTTCCTTCAGTTTTCTTACAACTTCATTCAAGGCTTCAGGATCATTCAAAATATTATCGGCTTCCGATGATGGCACAGTCCCCCTAACGAAAGCTTTGACCAGATTTGTGGTTTCCAAGTTAAGCCCATCAGTATCTTCGGGATTTACACTACCGCTTGCGTCCTCCACTGTTGCTGACTCAACTGGAGAGGGAGGTGTCGACACACGGGGAGGTTCAGGACGTTTTAATTTGGGTATGCGAAAGCCGGTTTTTTTAGGAGCTTCGGGTATAGCTTTGGAACGATTCGCCTTTGAATTGCCACTTTTAGATTTGGACCTGCCGACTTTCTTCCCTGTTTGTTGTTCCTTTTCAGCGTCGCTCTCGTCACTTTCAACAACATTTATCCTCCTACGTTTTGCTTTCCCACCTTCTTTGGCAGTGTCGACATTAGTATCTTTTGCTTTGTTTTTAGAACTCAACGTTTTCTTTGGTGTAGCAACTCCCCCACTAATTACCGATTCCTTATCTTTATTGAAGTCTTTCTTGCCACTTTTCTGGCCAGATTTACTAGGGCTTGATTCATTATTTGACGAAATAGCATCTTCGAAATTTGTTTGTTTCTTTTGTCCAGGTACAGGTTTCCCCCCTAATGTTAGATATCCATCCTTAGCAGCTTGTTTTCTAATTTCTTGCAGTCTATCTGGCACCAAAGGTTTAACTGTTTTAGGTTGCACCATATTTGCTCTAACCCTATTTCGAACTTCTTCTAAACGCTTGGCACTGGCATCGTCTTCAGGAACACCCTTAGAAGAACGATCTTTTGACTCATCTCTCCGGAATGAACTAGATGCAGCATCTTCAGAAGGTCGATTGCGCTCATTAGACTTATCATTGTGAGTAGAGCTTCCTGTTTTAGACTGTCGCATATCTGATGGCGAATTCTTATCCAGTCGTGCATCTTCTCGAGTTTTATGCCTAGGATCATGACTACTGCTGCCTGTATCTTTCTCATTTCTCCCTTTAGGATCTGAATTTGAACCATTTCGATCTCGACTGTCTCTATCTCTGTCTCTACTCTCACGATCTCTATCTCTGTCTCTATTACTTCTATCTCTATCTCTTCTATCATCTCTTTGATAGCTTCTAGGATCTCTTGGAAGTCTGTCTGACGAATTTTTAGATCCACTTCGTCTGTCATCAGAATGATCGTTGAGAGATCTTTTGCTAGATGACGTGTCCCCTGGATGACTAGTGTGACTTCCATTCGAAGAATGTTTACTTCCAGTAGGATTCACTCTATTAAGCAAACGAGGATCTCGATCAGACACCATTTGGTTTGTTGCAATTCGAGGTCTTGGATGCATTGAAGATTGACTTCTGCCTTGGGAAAAACACTGTTGAGCTTTTTGCTTGCTTATTTCAGACATGGAAAGGTTTGTGTTGGAAGACGATCCTGAAGCTGAAGAATTTGGGCTGGTAAGCACTGCAGGGCGAGGGGGTCTTGAATGTTGAATTCCATTAGGATTACGAAACCCAAAATTGTTCAGATTCGGAGGCGCAATGTTGGCAGCAACGGGCGGCGTTGGTAGTAGCCCTGGTCTATTATTCACAACTGGCTGAGGAATCTGGAAATTTTGAGGAAGTCTAACAGGGATTGTTGCTCCAGGTGATTGAAGAACGCCTGAACTAGTACTCATAACTTGGGTCACTTGTTGTGGGACCACATTAGCTCCAGGATTAATACCCGTAGGATTATGATGAAGACCACCAGAAACTGAGTTCATTCCCACTATGTGAGTGTTCGGAACTGTTGAAGTCATAGGCATGTATCCTGCTACAGATTGTGGTCCTAATTGATTAGCTGGATATCCCATTTGATGATTAAGAAACATTTGTTGCTGAGGTATTTCATAGGAGGTGGTGAACGGCTGATGGTTGATTACTGGGTTGGCAGAAAAAATGAAATTCGCACCAGGATCAGTATCTGCAGGCACATCTTCTGCCCAAGTCTGTCCGTTATTTCGTCCACTTCCATGATTGTAATCAAATTGAACTGATGCCGAGCTGCTATCTCGATTGGTTGCAGGAGGCATTTCTCTTCTATCAAACTGAGTCTGGGGCGGCCTTCGGTCGAACATACTTTCCTCAAGATTTCTATTTTGCTGATCATGTGATCGACGGTCAAAACCATGATTAACTCCTCCGTAAATTGAGTAATCTTGCTGTGATGAGATTGTTCCTCTTCCATGTCCATAGTCACGAGTACGAGTATCACTTCTATGGCGATGGTCATACTCGGTGTCTGGTTCAAATCCACTTCGTCTGCGACGCGGATTCCATCCATGTACATCATCACCCCACTCACTTGAATCCCTTTGATCTGACCGATTGTAAAGATTATCTCGTTGTCTGGAATCACTAAACGAGCTACTTCTGTTCGGTTCATTATACACATCATTTCGAACCGGATCAGGGTCCCAAGGGCTTCTGTAAGATCCTGATATTACACCGGAGCCACGGCCGGCTGGCCTTGTATTACTTATCGGCTGGCAGTTTAAGTCACTTCTCATGTCAACATCTTTAAATGACCCTCTCCTCATGTAAGTAGAGCTATTATCATAAGCGGGCAAATCCCATACAGAGGGAGTCGTTGAAGCCGATTCGGCAGGTTCTACAAACAAATCTTCATCTTAATCTATCTTTTGGAGGATTTTTAACTAAGGAGGGCAGTAATACCTTCAGATCGCTTTCCTTGTCCGGATTGGGAAGCTTCCCGTTCCAGAGGAATAGTCCTAGCAGTTGATGTAGGTTCAGAAAGTAATTCGATGCCGTCCGGCGACGGACTTCTTGGCGCCTCGTCATCTTCTTCATCACGACCACCATCACTTGCACAGCTGCTGGAGGGCATCTGTAAGTGGAATTGCGTAGCGTGCTTAAAACCAATAACAAATCATGATGATAAAATATTAAGTAAAGTGCTTACATCATTTAAAGGATTCTTTCGTATCATCTCATGTATCTTATCAATGTAGCGTTGAATCGCTTCAGCTCCGTGATTCCTATAAAATGATAATGCATCAAAAATAACAACAATTTCTCAAAAGGTATACACAGTACAAATGATCCTTCTTACTCATCAGCCTGAATATCTGTCATGACTGAGATGAAAAACTTAATATCTTCCACTTCCTCTTGAAGCTCATTTTGCCGTCCATCCTTGAGAATTCTTTGCAATCGACTCTTTAAATGTGGACCGTACTCTCGAAATTTAACATATAATTCCAGTGATCGAGGATCCACATCGTCTTCACCCCGTCGATGATGCCTTTCTATAAAAACATCCCCACAAAATGTAAGTATAAGCAGGAACACAAATCACAAATACACTTGGCTTCTATGCCTCTTTGTCGGTGTGTAGCAATTTTCTCAATTTTTTAAATCTTTCTGTACCTTGTCGGGCGAAAATCGGATTTACTCTTGCTCGATTCATTCTCGGGCGAGGTCGCAAGGCAGGACCTCACGATTAGCGATCGTTACTCGAAAAAGGTCATCATTACTAAAAAGAAAAAACACAGAACCAAGTGAAAATTTACGAGAAAGAAAATCACATTCGATCACAAACGAGAGTAGTAAATATTATACACACTTTGGTCTACCACAGTGGTTTTTACAAGAAACAAGATTTTCAAGTAAACAAAGGCTAGAAATAGGTGCAGGGTCCTCCTTATTATTATTATTAATATGAGTAGGGGACGGGGGGAGATGGATAAGGCTAAAAGTTACCTGATGATGATGATAACGATGATGATGATGCTGAGGAAGGAAGATTCGTACAATTAGGAAAATCTGAGTCCGTAGACTTGACGCAGGTGAGAATGTCGCTCGTTGAGTATTAGGAGAAAGACGGACGAGCCGAGCCTGCGAAGACAGAACGAAGGAGCGCCAACTTTGAATTTCTTGTCTCGGGATCTACCCTCACACTATGCGTACTTGCTGCACTACAACAGCCCCTTGCCCAGAACGTAGGCTGATGCTTCTCGGCCTCACTCCCTTTCTATGAAAATCTTTTCTATGAAAAATTTCATGAGTTTGTACGTGAGCTTTTTGCATGAATTCTGCTACTTCTGATTCTGAATGTCCTCCCTCAATGTCTCAATCAGGCTTATCGATTTAACAACATTCTTGAGTGGATGCTCCTCTATAGACTTATGATTTCCTATGGTGGTGACAGTGCCTCATTGATGCTTACGACGACGATAGTAGTACATATACAACATTAATTTATAAATTGGAATTTGATTGGAAAGACAAATATTGTTTAGAGTACTGAGTTTTGTGTCATGTTCAGCTTATCGGGACTTTTGGCTGCTTCAAAAAGTAAAAGCCAAATAAAGGCTGGTAGAAGAAAGTTAGGGAGAAAGAGTAAAATAAAGGTGAGTAGATTTCTTTATAAGGACTTTTAGTCATTTACTTTTACTAGTAGTGTTGTTGTGTATGCATTTGGTTGTAGGCTGAGACAATGTAATATACCAGAAGGTTGAGCTTTAGAGAGCTTTTCAAAGTCGGGAAAAGTAAAACTTAAGCTACTAACTAGTGTTAGTGTGTGTGTCTGAGAAATTACAATAATAATATTCTCCATGTCCCCACATACACTCATATTTCATGCATGCTATGATGCTCTCATACAACAAGATCGATCTACAGTTAATTTAAAAACCAGGAATGAACTCGGGAGTTTTGAGTAAAGTTGAATGAAAAATTGAACATTCAGCATTATTTGAATTCATGACACTAATTTCGGTACATGAAACTCTATTCCCCTTTCGTTTTCATGTGCTTGGATTCTATCATAACTTTCAATTAAATGATGAGAACTCATGCATAATTTTGGCTACTTCGCAGTTAATCCGTATAGCCCGAAATTCTCTTGTGTACTTTTCAAGTTTTCTAAAACTACTAAAAGAAATTATGATTACAGAAAACGCCCCTTTTGACGGGTTGCATTGGGACAGCAGTTCGATTCTGGGAAAGATATGACACTCAACAGATTCCTAACGCGTATGGTTTCGCCTGTTCCTTACGTTGCTGCAAACATCCGATGCACAGCAAAGTAAAATCATACTTACAATTAGTACAACTCGGACTTACTTTTTGCAGCATGCAGATGATTTCCCATTCCACTTTAATACTGTAGGAGCGATGCAGAAGTTTCAGTAGAGGACGATCGGACGACTTAATTCCAGAGGATATCTACAAACGATACACGGAAACTGACTCAAGACCCTTATCGCCGGATTTTACTCGTCGTTCTATCTCTGCTCCTAGGAGAATAAAGTATGTCGACTCGAGTTACAATCTGATCTTAAACTGATCTCCTGTCATTGAATCAAGGAGTTTACAACAACATTAGCTTACTATACTACATGCCCAGTACTGGATCAACTAGTAGTATTCCAGTAATTCTAGAGAAATTCTAGAATTCGCAAATGCTTTGAAGAAATGCGGCGGATTCGGTTTCCTTTAAGAAATTCTAGAATTCTCTTCATAGAGCATTGGGGAAACTGAAGAGGGTGCGGCGGAGTCTGCCCCACCACCACCACCACCACCATCGTTGAATCGCATGCACAGCATGGATAGTAATTCTAATTGTATAAAATTATTTTCTGATGGGGTAATGTGAAATTTGTAGTTCCGGCAACGCCAACGCGAGACGATGTCTAACTCCAGAACCGGAAACACGGCAATGTCAGTTTTACAGAAAAAGAGTATTGATATTGGACCTTCGTCGAGTCAAAAGTGTGGACGCTATAATTGCACGACAAGGCAGTCGAACCCCAGGGACGTCAATAGATTCCACATATGGAGACGATGATGGAGATTATCACAGCTCGTCTGCTAATCCAGACTCATCATGCGTGTTTCATCAGCTTTCTCCAAGAAATATGTCTATGTCTAGATCCATAACGCCAAAAAAGAAACAAAAGAAAAGAGGAAGTCGTGCAAAAGAGAGATCCTCATCTCCAGTTGTGTACGAAAGATCTTCTAGTCCAAAAATCCTAGAAGGGGTAAGTTGACAATTAATTGATTTCTGTTTGGTTGTAAATATTCACTATCGTGTCATTTTTATCGTGTCATCATCATGGTGCATAGATAAGTAGTAAGTAGCTAACTACAGCTACACTGTCGCATGATAACCGTTACTACTACTATTCTGTGTCTGCAAATTCGACTAGAAATAGTTAAACGATGAAATGAATAAGATGCTGGATTTAATATAAATTAATCTTATTTAAATCTATTAACCTTATAACAAATCGGTTTGAATATAAAATAGTGTATAGGTTGCATGACCAGCCCATGATTGAATATTTTAGAAATTATGGTTAGGAAAAACTAGAAATTGGTTAGGAAGAATAATAATTACCCGACTATGTAGATTTATAGTAAAAATTAGAAAAAATACTCGGTGAGTGAGTACTTGGTGTGAGGTCAAGCAAAATATTTAATGAAATGCGTGTGCATTCTAATATAATATTAATCTAGTAGAAAAGCAAACATACCCTAATGCACAGGAAATTAAGAAATTGTGTTGTTCAACTTGAACACTCTGGATTGGGGTTTCCAATTCAGTGTGAACTAGAAAGCAGGGCTGCTTGGTATGGGTTTATGCAATAAAAGCGCATAGGCTTTCCAATAGCTTTGTAAATATAGTACAACGGTTCACGGACATTTCAATACCAGTCTTGATTTGAGTTTAGGCGTGAAAATAAGTTCTTTGGACCGGTGCTCAAGATCGTCAGTAGGTTAGTGATTACTATTACATCGCCAATATGTCTGTTTCTAACGGTGGCGTACAAACAAATATTCCCCTTCCACCGGACTTTGTTGCTTTTATGCGGAGAAATTATGAAATAATAGAAGATATAGAGAGAAAAGTGAAACAATTCCAAATTCCATTGGATGATTTGACTCCTTATCATCGTCTCAGACAAGCTCAGTTTAAAAAGATTTTTGATTCTGTAGACTCTTGCTTCAGTGATTCTGATGTAAGGAAGGTTATATCGGCCCATGTAAAGCCTAAAGTGGGCGCTGTAAATGCTAGGGAAGACAGAATACAAATAGATCTATTCGATAATTGGAGCAGCAACGATCAACAGTTTGATCCTGACTTAGAAGACTACACTTACATTTCAAAAAGGTTTCCTTTAATCTCTCTAAGTTATGAATCTTCGGGAAAAAACTACGAAAATTTCTTGAATTCTGCACCTTTAATCGTCAATGGCATCCCGTTAACATTTTCTGAGAGATTAGCCTACCAGAAACAACACGGACGCCAATCACACAATTCATACAAGAAGAAATCCATCAATAGTGGTAGTGGCATCAATGCACGAAATCGGCAGAATTTAGATTTTTCTACACCTGAAAATAAGTCTTATTCTACCAGTATCAGTGGAAGAAATAGTATCCATGTTCATTGTTGTAGATGCCAGCATCACGACTGTAAAAAAGATGCTACTGGGATTATACGAAATAAAAACACCGATCACACTACTGTGAGCATAAAGAAGGAAATGAGAGAAAGTTGCTCGGTTAGAAAAGATGCTGAACAATCGTTCGGAAATTATTTTAGTAAAGTTCCTCATCAGCTTAACACTAATAATGATGATGGCAACGGATTAAACGGGAAAACTAAAACCAATAATCAGTTCCTTTCCCTTCCTAATAAATCTCAGCTCACTCTGCCTCCACTACATTCATCAGTTTTGACTTTGCTTGGACAACGAGGTGGACTAAAACCGTCTCCAAGAGGTTTGCTGGGCCAGATACATGAACAATCCACAACTTCTGGAGCTAACCGTCAGAAGGTTAAGTGAGAATTGTTTGAATTCGCAAATTGCAAGTTATTCAAAGCCTATATCACCAACGTATTTCATTCGGCTTGATATTTTAGAAACTCAGGCGCCATGGACGAAAAAAGAAGAATGAAAAGTCAGACGGAAACGATGAACCAACAGAAGCCGTCAGATCAGCTAGCATGAAGCCCATGAGTCAAGATGAGATAAACGAGACTCAGATATCATCCTTCATTCCAGAGGACAATTTAGAATCGGAAGATGAAACTACACGCAACAGAATTTCAGAAGAAAAACTTCAAGCATCCATGCACAACTTGGTAGAATCCCGTAAAGCATTGTTTTATGTATTAGAGGATTATGTAGGTGGAAAGCCTTGGAGTACTAAAGTATGACTAAACAAAAGATGATTTGAAAGTCAAGGATTTAGCATAGGGTATATCTTCATGCATTCTATTATTTGGTACAGGAAATGCAAGAGTTAGAGAACGAAATTTCGTCTCTGTCAAATTATTTTGACAGATATCAAACTAAGTTCAATGTGGATGATATACGAATGAAGCAAGATGCATGGCTATCGTTTCCTCGTACTTGGTCCAGAACAAGCGCTTCGTTTGGCGTGCCATATGACATTAAAAGCCTGAAAGGTTCCAAGCTTACTTTATTCCGAGTTGACTGAAATAAGATAATTTGTATAGGATTCTTTCTTTTAAGAAATGACACCGATTCAGTATTTAGTGACTTGTGTGGACATTTCTGAAGCAAGGCAACATCTCTATGATATGGTGTTTCAAAGATATCGGATGAAGGAAAACCCAACAGGAAGTCACATATCTCTGAAGGTAGTTTTATTTAAATAGACGGGTAACGAATGTTTTGTAGGCCGTATGATCAACTGGACTAGTTTAGATGCTAATGGCAGCGTTAAAAGAAGTGATTGGTCGGGAGATATCCGCACAGGAAATGGATGAGTTGTGCTTCACTTACTTAGGGATAGAAGATTCGGAGATTCAAATTGACAAGCCCATGTTTGCAGGAATCAGCGCATTTAGCGAAAGAATATATGGAGTATACTCGCTCGAGGAAATGAATGAATGCTTTACGTGCGATCGTAATGACATAAAAAAAGACAAACTCAGGTGATTTTGCTTTCACTGCATGGGGTTTTTATTCATGCAACTATAAATAATGTATGGATGACATAATATTGGGAATTTGGTTTGGTTAAAATTTTAGGTGCCATCAAAACCAGAAGAGCCTCCTTGAGAGAACAGATCTAGCCTTCTTATCTGCTAAAATACGCGACGGTCAAGTTCAATCTCAATTATCTAAATTGCTCCACGCTCTTTGTGAACGAGATTAACATCATACGTGATTATAACATTTCATTTCAAAATATCGCAATAAATTTTTACTTTTATTTTATATCATTTTAGTGAGCGAAGTGGCGCTTCATCTGACTGTCCCTATCCACGTACAATGCAGCAGGGCTTACGATTTTTATGTATAAAAGTACACATATATGTAATAACTAAATACTGTTGTAGATGATTTTTTAGAAGACAAATAATTTAGATTAAATAATAAGGTGACTCAATGGAATGTCTCACACCTTAGAGTAGCAAAAATTAAGCCAATTAAATACACTTTGTTTTGTAGTTGTTTTGTGGTTCAGTACGAAATTACATGATT
>Ga0194135_10000358_pt1 | contig 26551 bp, 16 predicted proteins | sample LitLau_LLRF_2013_FD_134024 | JGI IMG/M metagenome (GOLD analysis project Ga0194135, IMG submission 134024) | Freshwater sediment microbial communities in response to fracking from North America - Little Laurel Run_MetaG_LLRF_2013 (version 2) | ecosystem: Environmental > Aquatic > Freshwater >... | reverse complement strand
CTGACCGACAGGCTGACCTACAGACTGACCGACAGGCTGACCTACAGACTGACCGACAGGCTGACCTACAGACTGACCGACAGGCTGACCTACAGACTGACCGACAGACTGACCTACAGACTGACCAACAGACTCTGACCTACAGACTGACCGACAGACTGACCTACAGACTGACCAACAGACTGACCTACAGACAGACCTACAGACTGACCGACAGACTGACCTGTGACCCGACGTGCACAAAACATTTGACATGTATATATTTATACATGTGATGTGTATGTACATGAATGATACTAGACGGACACAGGACACACAGACCGACACACTCACAGACACAGACTAACATACGGACAGATCAGGGTCCATAAACAGGAGGACTCCTCTTGTTTATTGACACTGCGGACAGATAGATAGATAGATAGACAGCCAGAGCAATCAAGTGGTTTCACCTCTTATTCAGTACACACCAGGTCGGCCGTTAAGATGACTGGGACTCAGTTGGGTATCGTTTTATTTTCGGTGTGGGATATTTATCTTTCAAATGACACACGGGGTTTTGTAGTTCTTGGGTGTTCAAGGTTTGATTCAGGGAGGACGTAAGGTTGAAATAAGTTAATCTATTTCTAATGTTAGTGTTTAGGATTTCTTCTATTCCCCCAGACAGTTATAATTCAATGTATTGATAGGAAGCAGACTTATACCTAGTTGTGAGTACACGATGAAGTGTATTGAAAACAGAATTGATCAAGTCAATGTTAGAAGGGTTGATAATAATTAAAGCGGGTACATTTTTAGTATTAGAGATCAGTGACACTTCAATGAACGTCCATGACCATCAAAAAACTTGTCTCACAGTTATTTTGGATTTCACTTACAAGAAGTCTATATTTTTCTTCAAACGTATGAAGATATACTACGTATGAACAGATATATTCGTTTCCTACCTACCCTTATTTGTCTCACAAGACAATGAATGAATGAATATTCATGAATGAATGACCTTCCTTGAAAAGGAACATTTCACTCACCTCCATTCCGAGAGAATAAGATGTCTTACCTTACTACTTTTACTACAACTACCAACAGGACAATATTCTGTTTTTCCAATCATTAGTGACCAATTTGTTAGGATATGCGATGTAAACATGTTTCTACTGATATCCTAAGCCTATATGCTTTTATAGTAGATCCTGTTCCTGTTAGAGCATACATAAGGTTCTTTCTATATTTTCTCCATGTAGTTATTGTTCTCTAGATACACGTTCTCATTATTCCTCCGTTTGTATGGCTGTCTATCTTTTTCTCCATTTCCTTATTGACATGTATGCAAACCTGTGTGAGTGAGGAATCGAAGGCTCACAATCATTGGGAACTTTCAAAGGATATATTTTTCAAGACAACTAATTATATGAGTTTCTCACACTGACTGGAACATAGTACAGAACAAATTTAAACTTGGTGAGTTTGAAAATAATTCTCTTTCTATTTGTCCTAAAGTTGCTTCTACGTTGTTTCACACCCAGCACCAAAGTTCAAGTGGAACTAATAAATCTGGAAAAGGTTTTTATCCTCTAGTGAAGAATGAAACATTTTGAAGAAAATATGCAAGTCAGCAGGGACTCGGCACGCTCGTTTACCCAACAAAATGAAACTATCAACATCATGATGAACATTCAATCTTCTCCAGCTTATGCTTCATACTTAATCTTAAGATTCTTGTTTGTTAGTAAAAAAGCAGACAATCATTAGGACGATGAAAGGAATTAAACATAACATCCTTCTGAATTGTATGTACTTCTCAAAACGCCAGCACACAACTAAAGAACTTCCTTCAATTCAATAAGCTAGACGAATTGGGTTCATGCACGATTTCTATCAAAATCCGTAGGTATATATAGAATGATCCAACTAATGAAATACACATCCAGACCAAATTTCATTTTAGCTTAGGTAGTAGTAAAACAAATTCCTTATATTATTATTAATTCATATAATAATAAAGCACGAATTCACTTATATCTGGCTGAGTTAGGTGTCAGTATTAAGGAGTAGCTTCCAACTCTCTTTGAATGAGAATTGTCAAATACGACGTACATTCATGTGTATGGTCCATGTCTCCAAATATGTATAAAGTCTGTAAGCTAAGCCAGGCGTGTAAAATGAAGCAATTGTATTCTTGTAGCCACTGCAGATCAAAAGTCTTGCGTTCTGGAAACGAAAAACTGGATCAGTTTCATTGGGAAAGAAGAAAGCCATGAGTGAAAGGAACAACTTCTTTCATAGAATGTAACCTATATTATGCATACTCGTTTTATTATTCTTTTGTGAGAGTGTGATATGTGACATTATATAGTTCATTTTTAAGTTGACATTCGGGTACACCTCGGCTAAGACTTATTCCCACTATATGCTCTTGCTGTTGTAGATTCAACCTAACCTGCGACAACGTCATGGTTCTTATTGGATTGAAAATTTACGGCTTTTCTCTGAATGGACTCATTAAAGGGTCGTTTTCTTTTATTCTTCGTTCGATTCACCTTCGGAAAAAATCTCGCCCTAATGTTGTTGGCTATTCTTAACGAGGGTGACACAATGACATAATATCACTCTGATTTTCTTCGCACACAATCCCAATCCTCCTCCCATGTATCATTTCGTATGTGTGAGTTCAACTTATATATATTTATATCAGTGTAATGTAATGCAATGTTAAAACTGTCTCATGGGATGTTTTCTTTCTATCTTTAGCTTCAGATTTATTTCATCCAGTAGTGTTTCTTGCTCTACTTCAGAGAACATCCATTCAGAGGATCCGTAAAGAAGATATGATCTATGCGTGTATTTTGATACAATTTTATCCCGAGGATCTTCGTATATATATAAGTTTTCGCAGCTCGAACACAGAGAAAGGCTTCTTCATTTTTTGTCTAGAATTAAATTGAAAAGGTAAATTTTGTTGTACAAGCGAGATGACAGTTTCATAGAGTTGAATGTATTGTTAACAGTTGGGAATGGAGGATAAATAATTTCTCGGATTAGAAATAAGCTCGATCACCGTTTCAGTTTACAATCTAGTTTTACTCTAGAAATGCGTGAGCCGTGTTTGGCCAGCCTTAGATGCTTGTTTGCAGGATAAAAACTGATCTAGAATTTTGGAAGTTTATATTCCCAACCCTGTTTCTTACTTCACTTTCACATTCCCATAGTCAATTCAATTCACAAGTCAAAATATCAAATTTCTCTCGTGATGGGAAACTTGTTACAGAACTCAAGATTGTTGTATCGTATATTACATTCTCCATCGGGCCCAAATGTAAACTAATTCTCGCTTGAAAACAGTTTTTTTCTTCCAGTACTCATTTTAGTGGAAATTTATTAAGTTGTGAAACTAGTCATACGTTTTTGGTAATAAAAATGCAAGAGATATGTCAACTCAGTGCTAAATTTTCAATAAATGTTACTTTTTAAAAGTCTTCCAATTCCCATTACTCTGATCCTTCCTTGCCTTATCAAAAAGCTGAATGCAACCCATTTTCGGTAGCCTACATGGTTGAAAATGATGATAATGTCGGAAAGGATTCAAAGGGCGGATGAAGGTTTGTTGTAGTTCTGCCCTAAGTTGCCTTAATTTGGACCAAACAAACAACGAGCGACTATTTGTCTCTCATCTTGATCCTTAGATAAACCATACTTACAATTTTTGCTGATTGACAACTAAACGAGCATCGTAAAGAAGAGTAGACATTCTGACTTTCCGAAAGCTAGAAATCGTCGTTTACCACTATTAACATCAGTGTACTGATGAATAGGTTTGGGTATTTAAGAAATTTTCTCGACATTTCTGACACAAGAATTGGTATGATAAAGGCATAAAGTCAACTTGTTCAACTTCTTAATCTGCTTTTGACTTTGGGTCGTGTGATGCCGAGTTAGCCGAGTAAAGTGTAAGATATGAGCCATGTGTCTGATGAGATTGCATGAGTGAGTATAAAGAAAGTAATAATAAAGTCTTAAAGGATTAAGTAAAAGTCGACAGTCTAACAACGTACAACTTGTTAGCTTTTTCCTGGAAATTCATTGTAAAATGTCGACATGACCACGCTAATTCCTGACCTACGAGACGTCAAGAAGTATTAAGAAGAAGACATTGACTCAAGTTACCTTATGTGGGTGAAAAGTTTGACGCTAAGCTGTCAGTGTGCATGGAATTATGAAAAAACAGTAAAGTCATGGAGAGTAAAATTACGAGCGTATCTTAAGTAATCGTCATATCATTGAAGAAAGAATCGTCTGAAGAAGTTAATGCGCGACACGAGCCTTTACTATTCGTAATTTTGTATGCTTTTCTGGTGTTCACGTTCCTTCCATTTCAAACTGTACTTTTTTAAGCTTCGCTGTGTTTTAGAAATTCAAGTAACCGATGCATGAATTGCAAAATTTCGAAAGTTTTCTTTTGAAGGTTTAAACTTCGTTCACGTCAAAGTTGAATTCTGTATGTTACATATTTTTGATTGTGAAGTCACGTTTTTACTATTACAGAAATCGATCTCTTTGAACTTATTGAGAATTACATAACCAAAATGCCTTTTGATTATAGGAGCGAACATACGATGTAAGCAAGCATGTAGTTAGTGATACGATAATTGTATACCGTAGTTATTGAAATTTGCTTTAATTTATTACATTACGTTGTTCAAACTCTTGCACACGTGTTGGATAATCATCATCTGCAGAAGTGTTTCAATTGATTCTGTATGTTTCAGTGTTTGCAGCATGCAGTGTAGATATGTGAGCACATTTCTATTATTCACAATCATATACAAATCGTTATCTTGACACCTTAAGAAAAGGTACAGTTTACAGTGTAAACCAGATAAACTTGCGTGATAATGTAATTTTGAATTTAAAAGGGTGATAGGTACTAAAACACCCTATAAAGCCACAATAGAAATAACGTTTTGACAATCTTGAAGCTCTTGGATTCCTTTCATTCACAATTTTATGTATGTGTGCTCCCACTGTTTCTTAAGAAAGCGAACTCTCTCCTCACTCCTGCGAGTTTACAAATAACATTCAACAACTTTCTTCTCGAATTGAATTCTTTCTTTATCCAAAGATTTTAAGTTTTTTGTATATAATGCGACGTAAACAAAAATGCTATCTGAAATTGTTATCAAATCTTCTGATCAAATCTACTTGATACCAGCAACATACAGAAAGGAAAATGTATATTATTATGTTTACAGCATCAAACAGTAAATATCTTCCATAGCATTCCCCACATATTGTCTAGTCCATGCTATTCGTGAAATCTGAGGTCTCACTTAACTTGAACCGAGTGAGTACACACAATACAATACAGATATTATTATTCATTCCTTCCTGTACCCCGAAAACCTTTCGTGAGTTGTTTGCGGAGGCTGTTTCCGTCGCTTTACTAGGATGGATTTCTTGAGAAAGGGTTATATGATGAGTTCGGAATGGCAATTGACATGTCATTCATGCGCTACCTACGATGCGACGCTTCCTCGGGAAGAAAACAATTTCTTGAGATCACTCATATATGCACACCTTTTTACACACACGATTTAAAAAGGGTTAGTATAAAAGCAATTTGCGTGTGTATACTTGTATACAATTGGCTTTCAAACGATTTTGTTTTTGGGATTCTCGTCTTCCTGAGATACCTTGTTCTTTCGCTTACCTTGACCAAGGACATTTATTTTGTGTGTAAGTCCACATGAGGAGTTCAAGGGTTTAAGAACACATTCAATCATCTCCATGTATGACTTGTGAGGGGGATCGATAATATCTTTATAGACTTATAGTTCTGTAGCTGAGGTACGCTTATATACTGTATGTTTTCCATTGCCTGTGAACACACGAATTCTTCGAATCTCAGCAGAACGCATCTATACAAGGTGCAAGGTTAACCGCAACAATAAAAGAATAAAAATGTATGATCGTCAAGTACGAAAAATGACCGATAGTTACTTTTTCATGACAAAGGGACCACATTCGGTAGACAAGTTTTCAAATAAAGTATATCGTATCTTAAATCTCAAAAGGTGAACAAGCTATATAAACAGATCGCTAATAGTTCCATTGTGGACGAGCCCCCACTTTACTTGATTTGTGACAAGCAATGATTTTCTGTAGTGAGTCACTAAAATACTTGTTCACTGTTAGACATTTTATACAAGCTCACAAGATCTAGTAGCATAAAAGTAATGAGTTTAATGAAGTGGTGCTCATCTGCATCCGGTCTTTAAGTGTAATCTGGTTTTATGGTATTTCTACGTATGTGGAATTTCTTCTTTTGTATCTTAAACTTTTAGAGATCAATTGAAACAGGAGGAATGCACGCAACAAGTGTGCATGGTTTTACTAATCTTGCTCTCTCTTGATTCACCTGCGACTTGCGCGATTAACAGCGACAGCTGTAACATATTCGGCATTAGCAAATTCATAAGAAGAGTCTTGATTGTTTTGAGTTGAAAATCACCCGGAGATACTTGCCGTTTGATATACCATTGTAATTTCTCATTCTTATTCAGGACAACTGATGCACGTTCACATTCAAAAGAGTTTGGTCTTGGACACTTTACCAGACGTGAGTAATATTGTATTAATATCTCATTCCGCAATACTAGGTAGTGAGCAGCAGGTGTGTAGCGTGGGAAATTTCGCCAAAGTTTTCCCTGCGCAAGGTGCACACGAAAAAATTCAAACCTTTAATGTGTCTCGTGGAATATCACCCAAAAAGGTCGCTCTGGGCTTTAGAAAAAATTGGAAAATGAATTATAAATAATTAAGAATCCATGCAAGTATTTATGAAATAATTTGTAGAAATTTAGTGTGAATGGACAATTATTCACTAGAGTCAATAAATTGTTGACTTTTCTTCTGTTTGGAAACTAAACACTAAAGTGTTGATTAAAAGATCCGTTAACTCAAAAATACTTAAATTATTTATATTATTTATGTTAAATATTTATTTAAGTATTCTTCTGAACGAAAAATAGTTAAAGAAATATCGTATGTAAAATTTTCCTCAATTATCATTCAATATTCCTGCCCTACATTTACGTTTTGCATAATATATAGAGTGGTAGTGAATGTATAAAGGGCTGATTGATTTTTGTCTCGCCAACGAGGTTTGTTAAAGGCATTCTAGATACTTCGGTGATTTGATTGGATACCGGTGTTACTTTGTTCTTTTTTGCATAGATAGAAGAAGTAAGACTTGTAATTAGCCCACGTAAACTCTGGCATGATGTCAGGAAATTGGTTATCTCGACTCGATTTTGTGGCAAAGAAGACGCGTGAAGGAGCAGTCTGGAGTCAGACATAAATATGTCCAGCCCTAGACTGAGGTGTACCATCTCCCATAATTTGGTAGTAAATGTAACCTTAACATCACAATTACCAGCAGCATTATTACCAATTACTCCATCCGAAGGAAACTTTTCTGTCCATCAATTTTGAAGTATACATTGGTAATAATATAATTCAAGAGGTCGGTCAGGAATTTTAAACGTGTCTATCACTTGAGCAAAGATTGCTCTAATTTCTCTCCGCATGTCTCACACGAAACTCCATGCAAAAAATATCTCCTCTCAGGCTAATGCAAATACACTGAACCTTTTCCCTTTCTGGAAGATTTGTTCCGACGATATTCTTCGAATGGTGTTATTTGTGACATGATTTGCACAAATTAATTTGCATATACTATGCAATTTTTTGCTTAAAGAACAATCTTATGCCAAAGCATGCGAGATTGCATGACCAACTTTGAACATTAGTTTTTTTACATTACCTGGAATTTAAAAATACTTTGAGTAAGGTTTTTCGACCTTTGAAGGGCGTTTGACTACTCAAATCGATACTCAAATTACTTAAGAGTATTTTATAATTTGTATCGTGTCTGTCAGTTGTCTGGGACTCCATCAACTATGCTATGGGATCCGAAGTCTGAGTCAAACCTTTAATCTTGGTTGAACATATCATGACATCGTGGGAAATTACTGGTTTCAATAATAAAAGGAATCAATCGTACGACTGTGTATCGTGTTTTTTATCTGATATTCTGAGTTTTTATGAGTTTTTGGATTTGCATACATTTTAATTTAATACTTAATCTGAAATGAATGTTAAAATTCAACCAATAAATTCTGAAAAGCTGAAATAACTTATTTCAACATTTATTTCACTTCTTGAAGACATATACAATTTGTTATGTCATCTCCCTTTACGCCTTGATGTATAATTGTACTAGTAGTTTATAATATTGGCGTTTCATAAACACCCCAATCAATTAGTTTAACAAATCGGTTAGAATCACTATCACCGGTTTAGTGTGTGTTGTGTATATAGTGTTAAATTAATAACAATATGAGTCTTACAGGGTACATATACTTGAAATGTGCGATACATTAAAATGGGGCTAATTGAACAATATACATACTGATGATGAACTGATGATGCACTATATCATTAACGTGGTGATGAGAGTTTGACTCAATCGTTTAGCTTCTTTCAGTAAGCTTTGTTGAACTTTAAAATGAGTAAGTATGAACTACGCATCCATTACAATCACCATTATCATCATTTTTCATAACTTAAAGCCACCAAAAAAGAATCTCTTTTGAAGCATCTTGAAGTAAAAGAGTAGATCACACGAAGACGAGTTGAAAAGGATGTGTCGCGTGCCAAAGTCATGATCACGATAAAGAATAAAGTGTAGTTACAATCGAGAAATAATCACACAGAAGAGTTCTTTGCCTTCCAGTATTTTAAGAAAAAAACAGCAGAACTGCAACACTAAACAGTTTTCTTGACTTGGCTCATTGTAGCTTCCTCTGTTTTTTGTTCTATAGTTAACAAGACACAAGAAAGCCCTCCTACACATAATTTGTAGAGGTTATACTTTTTCGTATAAAAATCCACCCTCAAAATGTACCTAAATCCACTAAACTTACTCTACATTGCTACGCGATGCTATTATATAAGCTACCCGTAAAGTTTCTATTTATTTTGGGTTTTGCTCAGTGCATGTCAAGTTCCTGGTTTGACTTCTGACTTAAAAGTCAAAGAGAGGAAAAGGTTGGCATTATTATTCACCATAATCTTATCTCAGGATGATGTAAGGAACAATGAAAGCGTGAAGAAGTGCTGATGAACGAGTTAAAGGAACTCACTCAAAAAAATCAAAGGTTGATTCCTGCTGTCTTGTAGCATAATAACAGTGTGTATATAATGTATATACTGCTGATATGAGCACTCACTAGGCTTGTGTTATTCACATACGTTCACTAACTTAAGGATGAGTCCTTCCATATCTCGAGTCTACATCCCCTCATCATTATTTTATTTACGAATGAAGAAATTAATGAACGGAAGTCAGCAAAGGTGAAATAAGCTATAGTGCAACTTGAGTTTTTGCACGTAATCGTATTTCGTCGACTTTCTTACTATACTCTCTTAAGCACTTCAATTACATTCTTGCTCACTCAGTTACGAACAAAAGTACAGTTTTTAGAATAAGTGTCTCCGTATTGTGTTCATGTTGAGAGTCCCTTAAGTAGATGTCTACACTTCCTCTCCATTTAAAAGTCGGAGGAAGAAGGACTTATTCTCTTCAGGGACTCTCTTAGCTAAGTATCCTACGTGAAGAGCGAGGGTCCAGGATTTTTCATTACTTCTATTTTACCCTTTTAAACTTCAACTATAGTCTGGCTCTTCTATAAGGAATCGTGGACATTATATAGGACTTTAGATTGTGTACACTTTCCTCGACTTCATACCTTCTCATAATGACGATGATAAAAGACGTGGTGGTGGTTTTTAGATCGACGGAGAATTACCTTTGGTTCGCTTGGATGAGTTTTCTTCTTTTTCTACTTTTTGAGGCAGACTGGTTTGGTTTCGGGGGTTGCTTTTTCTTTTTCCTCTGCTAAACATCAGCAGTAGTAGTAGTAGTAGTAGTACCAGTGAAGGCAAATATCTCAAAACATGAAAAGTTCTTGCTACTGCCTGCTACCTGTGTAAAGTATAATATGCTACTCCTGGATCTGATGCATCATCATCCTACCTCTCTCTACCTTTCCTATCACTTTAAGGCTTAAGCCATGGGGCACGCGTAATCTCACGAGTCGCGTGGATCTTCCAAGCTGTACGGACTTTTATCCATTGCTGCTTATAGGGTCTCTAATATACGAATGAGAACGGTGTTTTCTCTGGCAGTCCTACGCCACCAACAATTCTCTTACATGTAGAAATCATATCGGAGGGTTGTTCTCTGTATAGTTTGTAGTGAGCACACACTACCCCTCCAGGGATTGAAGCACAAGACACAGCAGAACCTTTCTGCCTCAGTTTACCCTCTGTACTTCATCAGTATCTCCAGAAACACCCGTCACTAAACTACCTGAGTCTCACAAATCCCTACAGTCCTCTCTATAAAGATCCTTTCAAACATCTCCACGCGATCCAGTGTCCTGGAGGATCTCTGTCAAGACGGAAGCTCACTTCATTTTCAGTTCCACAATTTTACAATTCATTCAACCAAACCCTGTTTACTACCTCTGCTGCATACTCGTTCTCAACAAGAGAGGCAAGGTGAACCATTAAAGAAAATTCACGAAGATCAGCAAATTGTGAAAGTGATTATTTACACATACTTTAAAAACTCTTCCCATTAAAGTTGCAATTTTGACTGTGTTTGCATGCACGTATAGTTTTGTAATTTGTGAAATAAATTCACACCTTCTGTTGACCTACAAGTAACTTGTGTGGAATTAAATATTAGTTAAATGTTCGACATGGCTGCAATTTCGATGGGATCATCAAATCTCATGTCTCCCATGAATGGAGCGTCTGTGCCAATGGGGAGTATGACGCCTTCTGGGGACATGAAGTATTCTTCAGTGACATCTCCTCACTCACATTCTCCTATGTCGACTCCAGGCTCAACACCAAGCAGTACTATTTCCAATGGAGGAAAGTCTGTTTCAAACTCTAAGGATTGGCATATGTCCCTCATGTCAGATGAGAATGAGTTATTCGGATCTAAATGCAAGAGGAAGATTAACTTTTCACACATCGGCATTCCGAAAGGACACCAGCCAGCTACGGTGGCTAGAAGAAATGCTCGTGAGAGAAATCGTGTTAAACAGGTAATACAGACTTGGAAACTTTTCTTTTTGTTTTTTTTCTGTTCATACAACATATATAGCCGTAATTACACTCGACGGCCGACCAAACTTCAACAGGGAAACTTAATAAATCCATTTGAAAGTTGAATGAATATTGAAGACACAACGAAGGGTGCTTTAAACAGGCGGAAAGCGTTATCTTCAACAAAAGTCCTGGTTGATTTCGGTGCAGTCTCTATTTACCCTTGTGTAGGACTTAATGCATTTAAACGACAGATAAGATGAGTGAGTACTGGTTCTCAGTGTAAAAATGACATGCTCACTCTGACCGAGTGAAGGCTATCTTAATGACACAAGCTAGTAGGTTGAGAAGCAGGAAAAGATAGGAAATAAATTGCCGTTATTTAATGATGAAAAACACTATTAAAAAACATATCAAAATCAAACAAAAAGTAGACTTGGATTAGAGTGTAAGAAGAATATGAGAGAGAGAGAGAGAGTAAAAGGCAAGGTTGAACGCTAAAAGTGTTCCATGTGGAAAGGTAAGGAATCTTCTATAAAAGTTTTCCGAGTCTGCTGGCCATCTGCTCTTATTTCATTCCTAGGGATTTCGTAACTGGAAATAGTCCAGAGTCAACAGTTGGTTGTTTACATTTTTTGTGTTATCTACGCTTAAACATTTTCATTACTAATCCACCAACTCTTACGATCCTCAGTTAGAAATTAAAGGAGTGAAAGACTTTTTATGAAGAGATTGAGGAAAGCAAGAGTGTGTCTCAGTGTCTCCCCATGTATCGAGATATCGTTAGATCATTAACTTCAATCCTTATATAATGTTACATACATATAAAAGATTTAAAGTAGAAGTAAAAAGAAAAGGGAGAAATTGTAATTGCTTGCAGAAATACAACAACCTTGAGTACATCCTTCCTTGCTTATTAGTAAGAAAACGACATGAATATTTTACGCAAAGAGGGCTGGTGGTAGCAACAAATGATGTAAAAAACATGTTCCGTGCGCAATTGTCCATGCATAAATAAATACTGCAGTGTAATATTAGAAAATGGTTTTATTTGTGGCACGAGTTTTAGGAATTGCAAGGGATTAACAGTGTATAGAAATGAATAAAAATGTGAGTCGTCATGTCTAAAGCTTTTTGATTTTAAATCTTTTGAGCGCTTGGCTAACGAGATTTAACTCTTGATGAGCAAATAAAACTTAACATCCTCATGATTGAATAATAAAAGTAAGAAAAAATTAGTGCAAACACTTATAGAAATAGTTTGACATTATATGTCTCAATAGAATGTGTGTGCACTGCTAGAAAAGTTGGAAGCTTTCTTGCTTACATATGAAGTTAGATTTAGTAAATTAAAAAATGAATTTGATGTGACGCGATGACGATGATGCATATCATAGAATGGAAGAAAGAGCTCTTGTAAAGGATGCAATAAAAGTGGGCACACATTCTGTTAGAATTGCGAAATGTCTTTTGAAATTATCTGACACTGAGAGATGGCATTCAATCAGTTGATCTCTATAGAAGTTTGGAAATCCGCCCTAGTCGAGTGTGTTGAAATCCAACTTTTGGTAGTTTGTCAGAAGTAAAATAAGAGAAGCACACGTTTAAATTTTTTTCCAATTTTGTTCAGGTTAATAATGGATTTGCTGCCTTGAAGCAACACATCCCGTTGGGTCATCGATCAAAGAAGATGTCTAAGGTTGAGACGCTTCGATGTGCTGTTGAATACATTAAAAATCTGAAGACCATGTTGGATATCAATGGAGCCTTGTCATCTTCAACTCCCTTATCCACAATTTCAAGTGGGACTGATTCAAACGATTTGAATCACCACTTTGGATCAAATGCTTCAGAATTCGGAGCCACTGCAGATCCTTTGAGTCACTATCATCAAGCTCATCATCATCATCATCAACAGCATTTCGGCACGAGCTCGGGTTCAACAACAACTACCACAGTCCCTGCTGGAAGTCACCAGTTGTCTCCTTCCTCAAGTGATGACCCCTCAAGTCCCTCGTATGCTTCTGAAGCTTCGTACATTACCTCTTCATCGAACAACAACAATAATAATAATAATAATAATAATAATAATGCCAACATGTATGACTATGAGAAGTACGAACCCGTCAGTCCCGAAGATGAAGAACTTCTCGATGCAATTTCGTGGTGGCAACAATCATGAGGACTTTCTCCGTCTCTTTATAAGCTTCCAATTAATAGTTTTAAGGTGAGTTTTTTTACTTGCATATATTTTCATGACCTCTCTAATACTCAGCTTGCAACTTGCTATGCTTCAGTTCCTCTTCGTTAGGGAATTCCCATGAGTACAATTGTAGTTTCAGAGTCAAGCCATACAGCCGTATTGTATAGTGCATTATACTTGATATATTATGCATTCTTCTCTGATTGTTCGCAAAGTGACACGGTCCAGCGAGCTTTTCATAAACTACCAGTTATAGCATAGTACTCTGCTTGATACTCTTGCATGATTATGTACATTTTTCTTAAGAAATCATCTTCCTCTCTGGGCTGGCTCTATAGCTGCGGTACCTACCAACCTGCAGTATCGTCGTATACGAGTGTGTCTTTTGAGCAGTAGTAATGATTCTTGCAAGTTCCAAACATCAGGATTACATACGCGTGTGTATGTGTTGTAGTAGGTTTCATGTTATGGGTATGAAACGGAAGTATTTGGGAAAGAAAGCCATCTAAATCTCTGATCTTCTGGCTCACATATGTTGTGCTCACTGGTTTTAAATTCAAGTGTGGGCAATATGAGCATCACACATGAAACATTTGGCATGAGCCAAGCACATATAGTCATTACTTATATATATATTCATAAACCTTATATCAGAGATTGTATTGTATAGGTACGTAGAATCAGGCTTGAAAGAAGCCCCTTAAAATTTGGAAAGCTCAGAAGATCAGGCACACTTGGTTTGGTGCAACTTCTTTGCTTGTGCCTTCATAGAAAAACCCGGTATATAAGACCCTTGCAGGGTCTATTCTCTGTCTTGTTATGTATGTGCAAGTGATAAAGGGAAGTAGGGGAGGACCCTTTGTATGTATGTCTCTACAGTTCTACGCTCTACACATTATCCCTCCAAGAGTTTTTTCCCCTGGAAAAGTTTCAAAAGCTTTCAGTATTGCACACCACGCTACGCATAGTAATAATCCAATGCAATGCAGTGCAAATACCCTTACATTTTCCTTTTTCAACAATGCTCACCGGTGGACTATTATTACTATTGTGTTCATGTCCCTTAAGGATGGATAAAAGAACCTTCAATGCTTCCCTGCTTGCTATGCACAACACACACACACACTTATATTTAAACTCACTACGAACGAATTCATCAGAGGATTTATTCTTTCCATTTTCAAAAGTTTCATACAATGTGCTATGGATATTATGTAGGTATAGTGAGTATGAGAGGGACCAACATCCTCCAACACGGTGGATTATTGAATTCTGTACGTATTATATTTCTCTGTGATTAAAATCAGCAGGTCTTATCTATGTGGAACGAGTTCCTTTGCACGATGTGCCCTTAAATATGTAGACTCAAAGTTTTAGCTACATATTTTCCTGTAATTTTGCACTTGATTGCATGAGTTAGAGAGAAGAAAGGGAACGAATCACGAATGCAGACATGCCGAATAAAGGATACTCATTTTTTTGCATCATTATCCAATTCTCTGCCAACTGAGCCTTTCAGCTTGTGGCTTGCTTGCTGTGTTATTCTATCCATCCCAATTTTTGCTTTAATAATGAGATTTAGCGAAAACTCATTTAAATGCTAGTTCTATGATTAAATAAGAGTTTTGTATGATTAATTCCAGTGTCTGAAATCACCTCGTCTCATGCAAGGAACCCATCATCGTCTCATCATCATCATTTTGATCATCGTCTTTTGCTCCTTATCATTCCTGCGCGTCTTCAATAGGAGGAAATCTACCAAGGGACTCATCGTCTGCAGTACTGTGTGTGTGCTCGTTGAAAATGAACTTCAACATCCCTTCTCAAACACTGTCCTACACTACTTTTGTGCACTTTATCAACAAGGTTTTTAAGAATCGTAAGGCCTTTGACATTGGCCTTCCGGCAGAGTCTTCTTTGGACAATTCATAGTGGGATTTCTATGAATTGACTGGTGCACACCTGAATCAAACCCAGGATGAATCCGATGGATTTCAATTCAAATAATGTACTTCCATTACACTTGATTGCTTCACCTTTTACTGGTGAGGTACTACGCTTCTTCATGTATAAGTTCAACTTTAGCGTGACTGAGCCTGGAAAAAAATCTGATAAAAAATATACCTTCGTATTTATAATATCCAAAGGTGGACGTCTGTTTTTTTTCGATTAACATGCAAATCTTCTGCTCATGTGCTGTTTGAAACCTGCTACAAATGCACTTAATTGTAGACATGTAATATCACATTCCCGTAAATATTTGTAGACTTAAGACGAATGCAAACTGACTATCTCCCTTTCAATCAAGCTTTTCAATTTGAAATAAACTGTCCGTTACTGTCGTATCGAGTAGAGGGTGCCTTTGAGAAAGTAGTTATATCATATTAAGTATTAGAGCAACCGTGTCCATGAAACAATCTTCTGTGATTTATACTGTTGATCTATCTCATCGTGAAAGACAATATTTAATCTTCTTAACAAATATTTGAAATTTACACAATAACCTGCAGTGCCTTTGAAGTCCGTTTTGTATTTATTGTCGAATTTACGTAACTCTCCATCATATAAGTTTGCTGAGAAAATGCCATTCTCCGTGAGAAATTATTTAAACAGTAGTAAAGACAAATTACCCGGAATTTTAACATTCTTCTTTTACATGCCATTTTAAGCTTTCTTTTATAAGCCATTTTAATAGTTGCTACACTGTTTTTAACAATCCCGTGTTTACTGATGTTCTTTACACATTTTGTATAAAAACATGTACAATTTTTATAAGAATACTTTCAGTTCATAATTTTTAATTATTTGTTTGTTTGGATGTTCAAGAAAAGTTTTTTAAAGATGTAATTTATACAGAAAATATTATATTTAATGGTTTAAGAAATAATATGCGTTTTAGGCTTTAGGAGTACATTATGTATTACATATTATGTTTTTGCTTTCTCTAGTCAATGGGCTTGGATTTTTATTATGAACTTTCCAGTTGAATAAACAGGCAAGTAGTAATAGTATGTAAGCAAATAAATTGTTTGTAAATCTGTAAAATAAGTATATCTCTATTGTTATACATATATTACGGTAAGAGTTATATAGTTAAGAATCAAATCAAGCAATATCTTTGACTTGTAAAGACAAACCGCGTACTCAAAAAGTACTTAATTTGTATATTTTTAATGCAAGATGAATAAAAACTGTATATTCATTCCGTAAAACTTATTTTCCTACTGGTATATATTTCTTCATTTTTTCATACGGCAATACAGTGGATCCTGATACTTTTAATAATCCAGTTCACCATCCAAAAGACAATTATAAAAGTATCATGCCCCTTAAACCTATTTCCTTTCATCATTTTGAGTTAATAAGGAAGGACTGTGAAATCGCCTTCCTGCATGTGAAGAAACGAAACTACCAAAAATGTTTTCAAGCTTTCAATCATTCGAAGGCACAGAAGACACGTTATCTTTTTAATATTCTACTTATTTTGTGCTATAGATTGGATGTTATACATACACTGCAGTATCAAGTTAAACAGCAACCCTGAAAACAAAATGATAGTTGGAGAGAACACTACACGAGAGCAAACCACCAAGGGAGAATTGTGACATTAAAGTGTGGCTTGCAACCCAGGAGGTCATGTTGGTCGTCATATGAGATACCCCTTTCTCTTTTCCATTCAAAGAAATCCATTAGATGATCTGGACAACTCTTTTTCAAAGAAACCATCAAGAAGAAAAGAATAGGATTCATAATGATTATTAGAGTTTACACAAGAAAATTTTGTGACAACTGAGGTAAGCTGTTTCTCGCAAGAAGAAAGCACTAGACACGGCAAGCACATATGGTACATACATGTTGTTACTGCAGTAGACGTCTTTTCTAGTAAGATAAATGGTGTGACGACTTCAGAAACCAGACACACTTTATGTTAAATGAAAATGCGGGATTGTGATTGAAGATATCACTTCATATAATATACTCTCTATCGTTAAAGCACATCATTTGACCATTTTGGACACTGCATGTATCTGCTTCGGAGTTGTGTGTGTCCTAAAATCACCTCTATGACTTCCTAAGATTTAGGAAACTCAGATTAATGATTGTAGGAAGCATCTCCTATAATGGTAGTTTGATGGTGGTACAAAATACAACACAAGTACAACAAAAATAGTATTTATTGTTGCTTAACTTTGGAGAGGAAAGTATCTACAACTAGGTATCTTAACTGCTGTAAAGTAATTAGGAGATTATCATCTGTCGTTTGTATTTATGGACCAAGTTCTGCATGATGTAGTTAATATTTTTATTTAGATGAAATCAAATGTGTCTTTGAAAAGTGGACATAGAAGCTGATGAGGATCTGGTTGTGCGAATGCTGAAGACATAAGACAAACAACAAAAATCTAATAGCAGAAAAGCTGAAAGTGGATCTGGAAAAGTTCAAGCACGAGCTTAGAATAAAAAGCAGGTTACTTTTACACACACGCGAGCCAGTGTGCTTACATAGTTTTTTTGATTCGTAAGGGTGGTCGCCAAGAATACTCTTCTTATTCATGTATAACCGGTGATCATGATCTTCTTAATTGTCTCAAGTTTCTGTGAAGAACTATCTTTTTATAGAACAGACAGACTTACATAATAAGGGTATATGCAGTCTGATGAGTCAGGTCTGTGTGGATTTATCATTAAATGTATCCCAATTAAACATAGCTAGAACAGAGGAATATAAACATGATATACAAGAGTTTTCAAATTCTGGATAGTTCTGATAAAAATAGCACCTTCTCATTAACCTCGTTCCTACCACCCATGTGTCAAAAACATACTTTTCATGACATAACGTTATTGCATGATTCGTGTAAAGTCTTGTAAAGTTCCTCTTTCATAGTCTCCAGCAAAGCAAAGCAGACAGACGTGACTTTGGCTGAGGTTTTATGTCGATCATTTATTCATGTCCAGCAGACGACTGAGCTCCATCAAAAGGTAGATTTATGTGACAAAGCTCACCTCAACGAATGCATCATAGCGATAAGGGTATATAAACTGGTTCGTTGAGCCAATACAGGAGAACTATTTTTGAAACGACAACTTGATATATTTTTCACGTAAGGGCAACAAAGAAGAAAGAGAAAAATATACACACACCAGTGGCTATTAAATAGCTTTTCTTACAAATACAACTGGAAATAAGAATGGTTCGCGTAGGTTTCAAGAAACCAATTTTATACATCATTAAACATTTAGAAATGAGATATTTTCAACCTCGGTGTGAAAGGATCGGTTCTTTCGACTCTCTTCTTGCACAGACACATCACAATATGAAACTGTAGTATAATTAGTTGAATTTTCCACCAGAATATAGTTGTGATTTTTAAGTTTTAATATAGAAGAATATACGAGCATGTACTAGTTTGTATGCGTACAATCCGGCGGTCCTTCTGTTCTGTTCCTTCGGCCAGATTTTAAAAATCGAAAGTCCTTAAAGTCGCTCTGGTTCCATCTTTTTCAAATAAAAAAGCTATTTATCCTAATAACCGAATGCCACAATCTTACCGAAAAGGAAGTTTTCAGACGACGCCATATCTCGAGACAAATTAACGATGTAAACAGAACTTATCATCGTTTAACATTGAACATTAGACGGTTTTTACAACACAGTAAAAATACAAGTTCGCGTAGGTCTGATCATGAGTGAAGCCAGTAGTAAATATGCTGTGCATAGCTCCCAACTAGTGCTTACATTTGTTTGTTGACTAACTGTAATTATTGGGGTTCTGCTTCTCCTAGTGTGAAGCCGACTAAAACGAAATACTAATCGAAGACCATTATGAACTAATCGTAAGTCAAAACCTTGTAAAAGCTGCAAACAAGTGAAACTAAAAGAACCAACCTGCTGATCAACTTAGAACTAGTGAATTTTAAAACTGTGTGCTTTAGAACAATGTTGTAAGTTCTTATAGAAAGCATTCAAAGGTTAAAGGTAAATGAAGCGTCATGTAGAGTTCGGAATGTTGGAAATGTCAAAAAGGGTCAAATCAGGTCAGAGGGGTATTCCAATATTTGTTCTTTGCAGAGTTATAAGGAACCCAATGAACACTTCGTCTTTGGGTGAGTATAAAAAGTGTCAGGAAACTCGTGGGGAGTCTAGTACTTCTTGGGCACTTCATAAAACAAATTAGCTTGGACGGATCTTCTCTTGTAAACGAACAAAGGCTTTTTCAGATTCTTCTCTCGTTGTGGGTGAAGTAAACTAACTTTTACCATAAGGTAGCCCTTCTTGTGCAAAACCGTTTCATAGCCTTCTATAAACTTTTATGTAGTCCGAAACTCATAATAACTAAAATTTTATTACACGTTTCTAACATAAATCGCACGAATTAAGAAGAATATATGAACCAAGTCATCAATGAGTTTGTCATAAATACAACGTGGGAAAAAATGAGATTTCCTCATAATATAAATGAATTGTCAACCTTACTGAGCCAAAGTGGAAACCCATTGGAAGTTTTTGACTAGAAAGAAGCAAACTACTTGAGAAGCCCTTTTGTTAAGTTGTTGACTTCAGTCGTTTGTACATACAAGTCAAGAGTCTTTTCTGTACTGCTTCATGGCTTTTAAACTTAAGGGAATGATTTTCTTATTTCGCATTTCTGTGAGTGACGAGGCACATTAGTCATACCCAAATGTATTCAACACATTGTAAACTGGATTAACCAATCAATCCTTGATGGCCGATGCTTTTCTCCATGAACTTCATCATATTCTCATTCGTCATCTCACATTTTCTCGGTAGACAGTTACACCACTGCAACCCAATTGGACTTGAAAGTACAATACAGGTAAATGAAAAAGTAACTTCTTATTCATCTACAAAAAGAAAACGTCTCAGACTCTTGTATCTATACCAAAGACATTTGATGTAAGAATTGTTTGTAGGTGATTTAAATGAAAATCAGTTTAGCTCAGAATTACTAATAGTTTATGCACAACATTGCGAATCCATTTAATGAAATGACAATATATAAAATTCTCTCAAATGAAAATGAATGAAGAAAGCCATACGGAAGTTTGGATGGAGATGAAACACACAACTATAACATCAGTGGATACGAAGAGTAAGATAGAGAGACCCTCCGCTGGTTTTATGACCCGATGTCACGTTCCTATGCACAAGTCCCTTCTTGAGGTTTTATGGTCATTTCAAAGGGCATTATTTATCATTTCTTCATTCATTCACAAGAAACTCAGCTTCACAGCGGAGTCCATCATTCAGCTCGTATTTATGACCGGAATCTATTGCTCTACGATAATGGGCAGGGATATTGCAACTAAATTTTATGAGAGGAGTTCATTCTTCGCCTCATTCAAATGCGGAATCAAATTGTTGTTTTTTAGATGATGATGATAGGAACAACGCGACTTATTCTTTGGATTATAGTCAACAGTTAAATTCAAGTTTACATAAATCAGCATTAATGGCTTCTGCTTTCCGGATAATTTGCTAGCCAACGAAATGTTTCTTAAATATCATAGTATGCCTTTTGAAAACTATCAAAATGCCTGGTGAAAGTTGATAATACTATTGTCTCATTAAGTTTTGAAAGCTGCAAGAAGATTGTTCAAAACGAGTACTACCAACTCCGATTCAACTCAACTCATTTAAGGTAATGGTAATTGTCGGTTTCATCAATAATGCAGTGAGACCTTTTCTTCGAATTATTTTAGAGATTGAGTCAATCAAAAAAGTGAGCAAAGAGAATGAACATTAACAATGTCGACAGATTCATGACACACTTTCATTTTCACTAGCAGCAGAAACGGTAGCTCTCATTCACTCCTATATTGGTGGCAATAGAGCAATTTAAAAAAATACAATCACGTTTATGAAGAAACAAATTGTTTCGTTCATGCCTTGGTCTTCGTCATTGTGGAAAGCAGTTTGAACCAATAAATAATGCTTATATGGACGTTGGGTAGAAGTAAAGCCTGGATTTGATCTTCCAGCTTTAGAGTAAATGGACACGGTTGACAGGATTATGAGTATTGGATTTTTGAGGATTTCTTCAGAGCTTATTATTACTTTTTCGTAGGAGCAGATCTACAAGAATCCAAGTGATGTGTAGCTAGAAGGATAATAATTCCTCAGGGGATTCTCGAAATTTAAGTCCGTGGGGCTTCTGCTACACTTACTCTTCATCCTAAGAGGGTGCCTGTGCTCACCAACTTAAAACCGGCGTTTCAAAATTTTAATGGGCTTTACGAACCGGACTTGTTCATCATTATCACATATGGCACCCAACTTTCGTCTTGAATTTTTAGAAACATTCTGTAAGAAATGAGGGTTTCTTTTATTTCTTCTTCTTATTATAGTGGTTGGGCAAGTTGAAGTAAATGAGGAAATGCCGAAGAAAATCGACCATATGGAAGCGAGATGTGCAACCTCCTTGCTCACTGCTGCCTAGTGTCACAAGACAAGTGTGAACTGTAACCACTTTCTCTAAGAAACTGCTGTTGTTTGACTTAATTAATTTTTGAAAATTATCATTCATATATGAAACAGACGCAAAGATTTATAGATATTTACACAACCAAGCGGTTACTTTTACTCCTATAACACACAGTATGTGTATTGTAGATATAGAGCCATACAGACATTTTAAAATCTACCCGAGATGACATTTAACTACAAGAAACTTTCAGGAAATGGTGGATTTGGTGTACGCTCGCTCAGCTCGAGTCTCGTATCACCCAAAAACATCAGTAGTGACTAGGACAATTAGCAGAGACATTTATTGTTATAAGGAACATATGTGAACATATAGTGAAGGGAGGTTTTATGATGTCTTGTGTTGACCAAGGACAAGAGCAATGTCGTCCGGATCTTTATCATGATTTAAGACGTGTGGTGGTCAAGAAAGAATCTTGGTTACTTTATGTGGCTTTGAATTTTGGATCGATTGTCAGATAGATTTCGGATGATTAGGATCTCTGCAGGGGCCCATATATACACACACACAACTCAGACTTATTCCATGTATCGATGCAGATGTCTTTGTTTGTGGTCTCCTTCAAGTCAGGAGGTAAACTTCGTCTCAACGTGGTCCATTAAACTTACAGCAGCAAAGTGACCAATTTAGCCCAATTTTTGGTCCTTGTGCCTACCTTTTATGTCACATACGTGTGCCGAGACATTATACATATACACATACTCACACACCGGGCCTATATTCTAAAATTGAACTTCATCTGTGCAATCAGACTCTCCTTCTTGTTTTGAGGTCTCATTCAGTCTCTTATTATTGACCACTCTCCCTCTCATTTGCTCTTGAAGATGTGCAATCAAAGGCCACAGCGGAATGAATAGAAACATTATTTGTATGCATGTAAGTATTCATAGTCCTCCAAGCTGCTCATTTCCCATCTAATGGAAGGAAGTTCACACATTTACACCATTAATTCTTACAATGGCACACACGACCACAAGAATATGAACCGAGAACCACTTGACATGTGACAATCCTCACAATTGTCCAGTTTTGTTGTGATTGAATGCACAAGGTAATGAGACTTTAAAACTGGGTCACCTGTTCATTCACAAAACGAACTTCCAATTCTGCTCGCTTAACTCTTTCTTTTCCTCATTCATCATATGTGTATGAATAGGAATGCCATACGAATGGTCACTTTTCTTATTCCGCACTGTTCTACACTGTCGAGTGTGCTTTCAAAATCTCTCACGGTATGTTACAACCGCGCAGAACATTATTTCAGAAATAAAAGACAATTTTTTCAAGCCTTGTGTGTGATATATGAATGCTATATAATACAATACAATAACTTGAAGCATGTTTCGTCGATTCATGATGTTGTTGGCCATGTAACTTCATTCGCACCATGTAGTTGAATTGTTCTGGAACAAATGTTTTTCGTAAGCACCACAAAAATTGCTTTCCATTTCAAAATATCAAAGGAATTCAACGACTTAACGCTGAAATGATGAAAGTTGGGGCACTTTTCACATATTTCCGTGGCTTTAAGTCTAAAGGTGTGTATAGATGTACTTATTCATAATAAAAACATGCACTGGCATTATAATTCCATTTGGAATGGCCATAAGTTTTGTTACTGGAAGGTTGTTTAAGCTCCTGTGGAATAATTGAATCTACGTCTCATAATTATTCTTGGCCTTGAAAGAATTATTTTGGACTCGCATTCCACACCAGAGCATTTGGCATCATCACCACCACCTACTAAGGACAGAAGATGCGAAAAATTAGAGTTTGGAAAAGAATATAGAGAGCAACAAAAAGTAGTCATCAATCAAATGGGAAAGTAGTTTGATGTTTTATTGAGTAATATGCAATTTGAATTTTTCTTCGGACTCTCTTTATTCCATTTAGTAATGAAACACACCGAAGTATCATCAATCAGTCATCGATCACAATTTGCAAGAGAGTGCAACTGCCAAAATACGAAGCCAACTGACAGATCGAAGTAAAGGTGTTCTCCAGGTGGAACGAGAGAAATAATTGCATATGATTTGAATCTATTAGACAATCCAACATTTGCATGTCTCGTGTTTTATTGTCCCAGTTGGACTCACACAGCTATATACATATACTTATTCAAGATGTACCTCGGACGAGTCTTTCATCTGCTCACGGAGGTGTTGATAATAGACGACCACAACTGCTTTGGCACATGCCAAAAACACAGTGAAGAGATGAGTCTCTGAGTTGCATCTTCCAAGACGTCAACTCAGCAAAAAACTTGTTCTCATTTATTTACTTTTTAGCACTCTTCCAATTTACATAAAACCAATTGAATGCACCGATACCAAAGCGAATTGACAATCACGAAATTTACAAAAGAAACTAAATACAAATCAGCAAACTTATTCTTTCCTTCTCGCCTGTAATTTCTCTGTCCTGCGTGCTCGTAAGTTTTCATTTCTTATGATTTTTCATACTTTTGACATTTTCCTGTAAAGAGTTTCATGTTATGGTACTCACACATACACACATATATCTGATATGTTTTTAAGATTGAATGTGAATCATTATGCATTCTGCATGAGTATCGAATACCCTTATGATCATGCATGATGATGATGATGAATGATTATCCAATATATTCAATGGATCCTTCGAGATCTACTTCGCATATGAAAGTAAAGACCTATTTTCCATGCATTTCATCACTCAGCAATAAAAATGCAGTGATGGCTAACCAGTCTGACCGACAGTTTAATATTAATTGGGCAAAGTGGTAAAAGTTAAGCACCAAAGAGAAGATAATAAAAGCGATCGCAACGCGTTGTTGATTATTAGCTCAGTGCAATTTATTAAAGACAAATTGGCCTCAGAGAGAGTTCCGACTTGTATTTATCTCGGCAAATGTGGCTGGAAAGGTGTGTGTGCAGGTTAAATAAGTGGCGAGTCTGAAATCAGGAATCAATACACAATAAATGCCACACGGACTTTCTTGACAAGCGGATAATTTGCAATTTACAATTGAAAATTGATCTGGTGGTCCTGTCAAGTTCTTGTCATATTACTACCATGCTCATATCTCCGTGTAGTCGAGTCAGGTAGGACATAAAAAACACCTCGTCGTCTTATCTCAGGTAGTAGCGTGTGTAATATAGTTTAGTACAATCATGTAAGGAGATTATTGTACTTGGAACTGACCAACCAGTCGGCGTCTCCTTTTGATATACTGAGCTGTCCAGAAGCATTTTTGCATCACACCGGACTTCCAGTGTGAGTGTGTCTGGATTTGCCCAGAATTTCAATCGCCTATTCAATTAAAGATGTATTTTTATGTTACGGGTGTCACGTCAAAATCCTGTGTCAGTTTTCTCTCTCTCTTGCAACTTACAATCTATGGGATAGTTATTATAATGCAAATTGCCTAATGCAAATATTAGCATTATTTCACTTCTGCGAAGGTTCTTACGAGCCAATAATTTGTCATAAGTGTCTAGCCACCTCTTCCACGAGATAAATGAATAGTTGCACATCAACCTTTCCTCTGCTTCTTCCTTTTGTTTCCAATTCCTTCTTTATTTACGACCCTTTCATCCCTTCCAACCTCATTCTCCATTCTGATTTATATGCTCCTCTACTATTCTCCACTTACACTCTAAATTATGTCCGAGTAGTTTAACTACCCCAAAGAATCTCACTTTTTCGCAACACTCGTTTTTACACTTTTTAATTTATTTTAAACCATTCAAAATATTAAATTGTGTCGAATTATTGTTCCCATTTATTCTACGGAATTAAATTAAGGCAAACGTGAGATGACTACGGATCAGAAGATGAATTTAAGTTTATGGGACAAGTTGCTTCACTGTGCCGTCGGTCTTGACAATTTGATCCAGAACCACGACCCCCTTTCTGCGTACAACTTGCCGAATTCCTTCGGGAGTTACGTATTGATCGGTTACCTGACCTTGTTGGTCATCCACTGACTGGTGCACCGTGTTTCCTGCTTCATAAGTTACTGTTCGTTGCAAATCCAGAGTCTTTGGCTGGCGTACGTAATTAATTATCACATCTGCGGCAACCGGTTCATCCTTCACTGACGAAGCCTCTAGTGACAGTGCCGCAATACTGGCAATCTGAAATTTATCAAAGAACATTTTTAGACACTAAATTCAGTAATTCTTTCAAAAGAATGGTCTACAATTGGTTACGCTAATTTTATAAAAGAGCAGAGAATTTCAGTTTACCAGAAATAGGAAGCAGGCTTTCATGATGGACAAATATTGGGGTCGGGAGATTGAAACTCTGTTGATGATGAGGACAAATGTATATAGATCCGATGACAGCAAACAGCGATAAGTAAATGCACCTGACTTTGGAGCTTTTAAGTAGAAAAAGCTGCCGAGACTCACTGGAATATCACAACTAAACATTAATAGACTCATTAGACTGATGCGGCCTATATACTCATTTAAAACCAATTAAGGCGTGTACCTTAGCTTACGGCGACATAAAGTAGGCTGGAAATGCACATGATATGGAATCATAAGATTCATTAAGACAACCTTCCTTAGTGTATAACCTAGAGTACACGAAGTTCAAGGCATTTGCATTGAGACTGGATTAGCATATTCACCCTGAGGTTGAACTCCCCTTTGTCTCGCTCCGTACTAATTGG
>Ga0194135_10000357_pt1 | contig 26583 bp, 12 predicted proteins | sample LitLau_LLRF_2013_FD_134024 | JGI IMG/M metagenome (GOLD analysis project Ga0194135, IMG submission 134024) | Freshwater sediment microbial communities in response to fracking from North America - Little Laurel Run_MetaG_LLRF_2013 (version 2) | ecosystem: Environmental > Aquatic > Freshwater >... | reverse complement strand
CGGTGTCTCTGAACCATTAGCCTCGAGGAATGACTCCTCTCAAGGCTAGCTCTAGGTGTATTAGCATACCCATAGGAAGAATGCAATTATTCATATGGACTCTATTGTCCATATTTCTACAATACTAATCTTAAAAAGTACCTAACACTGAATATATACTTGTTGAGTTAGATGTATGAGAACCAAACTGGTTGAACTGTTATTGATAGCATAGAAGTTTTAGTGTCCATCCAATAAAAGCCCTATATCATGAAGTTCAATCATTGGTTAGTTGTAATTTATATGCTAACCAACTGACGCTTATGTGCGATATTTTGCCACCTCTTTCAATATAAAATGAGTTACCATTTGCTCATAAAATCACAAAGTATCAAACTCAATCATTGATAAGGGTTGCCTGATGAAAAATTGGGATTAGAGGTTGGTGCTCTCATAAGGTTGTTCTCAATTTATAGTATTTTATCAATATCAACGTCCAAAAGACATCATTTTGAGCTAATTTTTCAAAATTATCCTGTAAAGACTAGCAATAACAAGCAATTTGTTTCTAGGACGAATGTGATCTGTTTTTATATTTATTTATTTTAAAAAACAATACTTAAAATACTTAAAATAAAAAATTTCAGGAACGATGCGAGTTATAAGTATGGCCGACAAAACTAAAGATAAATACTTTAGACTTTTTTGACCGTCCGAATTCTGAATAAAATGTTTCATTAAAACAAACGAGCTGTATTTCAAATCACTGGAGTGAGTCTTGTTCTCTATAATAAAACAAAGCACTAGCATAAAGCCTTAAAGCATTTAATTAAGAGCCATGTAAACAATTGTTACAATCTTTGGGTTTGCATAACACGAAATTTATATAAACTTGAAATAATTAGAACTATGAATATGAATAGGTAAGTGAGATTTGAGATAAAGATCAGTTACGCATCAAATTTAAACTGTGTTTTATCTTCTGTTCATTGTTTCATCATTCGTGTACGAAATAATGCCAAGCAACTTAATTTTGTTAAAGCATTCAAAGCTTTGTATAATAAGGAAGAGAGCAATGACTATATTAGAAATAGGAAGCCAGTTGGAGTATATGCGAGCAGCTCTTGGAATAAACTTCTCCACAAGTCAGACAAATCTTTCCCTTTCCTCCCTTTTTGAGACAAACACTCACAAAGTCGTCCATGAAGTCGGATTATACACTTAATGTAAGCGTACAGTATTAGTTACATGATCGATGTTAACAAAAAACATCATTGCAGATTCAATAATTAAAAAAAGTTGATTATGAAATTTTTTTCATCCTAAATCCGAAATTTCGGATTCTCAGGTGAGTATGCATAGTAAACAGATGGCATGCAGTTCTTTTTTGGATCCTTTGCTACCAAAGGTCTAATTCTCAAAGCAAGAGCTTCTCTGTGTTCATTGAAAATGTTTTGGACAAAAACACCAAAGAAAATAATATCTCATAAAGAATTTCTGGGAATCTCTTCTAGTCATAACCATCATTAGAACAATTATATAAATGCTGTCTAAACAATTACGATAATTTTCTTATTCCAGTTTGTAATAAAACGCCCACTAGGTTTACCTTCGTATTCTTTTTTGGTGAGTAGAAACACAGAAAAAACCTACCCAAGCAGATCTCTTTAGCCCAGGTAATTTCTAGGGACTTCTTTGTACTTGAAATCCACACAACTCAAACCATGTTTATGATTTATGCTGTTATGAATGTGTCGCTTACAAATAAGTTTGATATTTTAACATTCAGGCATGGTTTTGAAGACCAAGCACCCGTTTTTCGGATTTGGTCGTAAGGAAACAAAATATTACAAATACTCATGTCTACAATATGGCGAATGCGCTAAGGTCGACTGCTAATAGTTTCGGAGGTATTACAGAAAAATCGGAAAAAATATCCGTTTTGACCCATACTGGCGACCCCTGCTGGTCACCAAAAAAACTCATGCCCTTAAATTTAAGCTATATTAAACTGCAATGGCTTTTTCTAAAATACTGCAAAATTTCAAGTTGATGAGAAAAGCCGTTCCGGAGCTATTGGCCTATAAGTCAATGTTACAATAAAGACACACACACACACACACAGACACCGATATCATGCATGGTAGAAATAAGCTGATATCAGAAATAAGCTGAAATTACAATCAATCAACAATGCAATCAGAAATGCAGAAAGTAATTCTAAAATTGCATGGAAAGTCTTCAATGACGAGACTGGAAAAACAAAAACAAGTGGAATTATTGCTAAACTTACTGCAGATAGTGATATAATTGAAGATCCTCAAGCAATAGCAACGAAAATGTGTCAATACTACTCCTCCTGTGCGGAAAACATTATGTCAATCAGTAACAACATAAACACTGATCTCAGAAATGACAACAATATAAATGATAAAGGCGAAGAGGAAAATGATGATCTTTCTAGATTTGAAATTTCAGAAGAAGATGTAATACGTGGAATCAAATATCTTAAAACAAATAAACTGGTTGGAAGTGATGGAATACCGGCGAAATTCTATAAACTATTTGTTAGTAACCTTGCACCAATAATAACCTACCTTTTCATTGAAATTTTACGACTAGGAATAATCCCAAGCAGAATGAAGAAAACTCACATTAAATGCATCTACAAAGGAAAAAAGACAAAAAGACCAAAGTGTAAATTACAGACCTATATCAATCATATCGGCAACAGCAAAAATATTTGAGAAAATCTTGTATGATAAAGTGTCAACATATGTTGAGAAGAATGGAAAAATCCCAGAAAGTCAACACGCATACCGTCGAAACAGATCAACCCATAGTGCGATCTCAAACATGATAAATCAAATACAAAGTAGCCTGGATACGAAGAATCTAGTAGGAATAGCTTTCATAGATTTCGTGAAAGCATTTGACATGATTATACATCCAATCATGATCAAAAAGTTAGAAGAATAGGAATAACTGGAGAAGCCCTGAAACTGTTATCTAGCTACTTTACGGATCGCCACATAGCAGTAATAAATGGACAATTTCTCTCAGAACCTCGACCGCTAAAGAGAGGAATACCACAAGGTAGTGCCTTATCAGGACTCCTCTTTGCAATCTACATTAAGGACATACCTAAACATTTAAGATCAATACCATCTACATATGCAGATGATTTAGCTACGTCAGCACATGCTAAAACGATATATTAAATCAAGGACACACTACAGAGTGATTTAAATGAATTTACAAAATGGAGCAAATCTCATGGAATGTCTATAAATGCAGAAAAAAGCTGTACGATGGTCTTCAAACTAAAACAAAATAAATCGGATACCAACCTAAAATTACATATAAACAATAAAGAACTAGTGCAAGTGAACTCCTTCAAATACCTTGGGCTAGAATTAGATACAAATATGAAATGGGACAATCAATACAACACAGTGATAAGCAAGATGAACCAACGGGTCCGTCTGATTTACAGATATAAGCAATGTCTCTCGGCTCAATGGTTGCAAGTTATAACTTACGGAATTATACTGAGCGTCCTCGACTATTGCTTTCCTATCTGGGGGAATTTAAGTACTGTTAAATATGAGCGTATTGATAAAGTGCTACTAACAATACAACTATCTCTCCGAGGTGGCTGGGAATGGGAAACTGACACTCATAGTGTCTCAAGGAGGTCTCAACTTAAACTTTTTGATGAGTTTTAGCTGCCCATAGGCCTTTAGGGGAACTTAATTAAGCGCAGAGAGCGCGCGACTTAATGTTTACATGGGAGTGGGTGGTGAAGGAAGAGGAGGAGGAGGCAGTAGGAAGGTCGCGTATTCCCTTCCGTCAACACGTCCACGCTATCCACGCAACCTCCTCCCACTAAAACGCATGTTAAGTCGCCCGCTCTCTGCGCTTAATTAAGTTCCCCTAAAGGTCTATGGGCAGCTAAAAATCATCAAAAAGTTTAAGTTGAGACCTCCTTGAGACACTATGAGTGTCAGTTTCCCGTTCCCAGCCACCTCGGAGAGATAGTTGTATTGTAAGTGCTGCAAAGAATGTACTCCCCCCCACACACATATGCAATCGAAACAAATACTACATATTTGAAAAGCTGAACTGGCTAACTTCAGCAGAGCGATACGAACATGCTTCATTAATATATATATTTAAACATACGAAATATAAAACATCCCTCACAGAATTAATGAAACAGTTCTACGTAAAAACATCAGAAGATTCTCAGACTAGAAAAACGAATAAATTTATATTACCACTTATGAAAACCGAATTTGGCAAAGCTGCGAATTTTTACCAAACAATCAAAATGTGGAATATACTACCAGACCATATCATTAATGCAGCAACTCTGCATGACTTTGACAAACTAATTAGAGAGCTACTAATTAAATGCAGAGAAAATCAGTTTGTTTTTATGGAAAATAGAATATTAAATAGTTTTGTAATCAAAGGAAATTCTCAGACTTGTGTTAAACAATATATTAAGCTAACCTTCTGACTTAATATGTTAAATATTTTAAATCTTAGATTAGTTACACACAATTGTTACACTTTTAATTTAATGTTTTTTATTATATCCCCACTGTGACCTAATACTGAAAAGAATTGTTATACAGTTAGTATTATCTGTCACTTTAATAAACTATGCTATGACTATGACTATGACTATTTCTGTATATGAAATCTCTTGATACTTATAACCTATATTCGACAGTATTAAAACTCATCTCTCAATAGACGCATAGAGATGAAAGCTGATTACTATTTTGTAAAAAGGGAGCTTGGACAAATGCCTCGTTAAAGAACTCCTAATAAATTCGAGGAAATCGTTATATATCATTCCTGTAGTTTATGAAATCAATACTTTGGCTACATTTATACCAAGTGGGTCTGTGTCTACTTGATACTCTTCTATTGTATACGGGATGCGATATTGTTAGTCAAGACACATATCAAATGTTCAGCCTGATGCTTCAAATGTCTCCATTGCTATGGTGGATATTGCTCCTACCTCATTATTTGTATTATTAAGTTGCCTTTGCATTTTACGCTTACAGGACCTGAAGAAAATAATGAATCTCGAGTGGTGATGGGTATAGAGATACAGAAAGGGATGCAAAGTAGCAAAGAGTCGTTCAATCAGAGTTTGTAGTTTCTTCTCTGGTCTAGATGGGTTGTAATTGACAACAGATTCTCTTGAATTTTCTGTGAATGATCTCACCATGAGCAAACCGTAGGGAATCCATAACAGGGCAAATCCTGTAGTGTACAGGAAAGCTAGTCGAATGTGCTTTAACTTCTTGTAAAGTCTTCTGCCAATTATTCGCTTCACTCTCTATAGTCAAATCCATATTCCTGTCTTTATTTATCGAACAGAAATCATTTTAAGTACAAAATATAGAGCACTCACCTTGTTTAAGCAAATATATGAGACCTTGAATTTGAGCTTGTGCAATGCTAAAAAATAAAAACAAGTCTAATGATCTAGATTAAAACAGCTACACGCATACAAACATTCTATAAAAAACTGGCAGTTTTACTTATTGTTACAGAGTGAGCTTACCGTAAATATTGTAGAGTGCAGGGGAAATATGCAGCAGTCCACATATCACGCACTCGTATAATACTTTTAACCATACGTTTCCAAGCAATGGTGTCTATTAATATAATAATAATAGCTAGTTTATAAAAGTTTCAAGTAAACGATTTCTGGTAACAAAACTAGTTTAATATTGTAATATGCATAAAAAGCCATTCTATTTCTTCACTCACCTTCCGACAGTCGGAGATGCGATAAAGCGTGTTTCTGGAATCATTACTACTGACATTTCGCGATTTAAATTCGCCTGACAAATCAGCAACAGATCCGTTTTTATTCCCATAACCATCTTCTAGAAAGTTTTTGTTAGACAAGTATTCATAAGCAAGGAATTTCGGTAAGGAGAGAAATCCCGAAACTCCCCATGTAAATAACAGAACTTTCCATATAGGAAAAACAGACTTCACGTGATGAATTCTTGGGAGAGATCTCACTCGCTCGTATGAAATGCCACCGAGGGTTAAAGGAAGGACTCCAATTAAGACTTCTAGACATATGTGCAATTATTATTATGATTATATGTGGTTGATTTTAAAGTTTTGCTTGATCCTTTTCAAGTTACTTTTTATAAAGGCTTGAACTCCACAAAGACTCGGACCTTTTACACCAATGACTGAGAAGTAATCGAGGATTAATATCATCCGGAAAGCGATGATTAACACGGTTGTCAAAAATAGATTAAACACTAAATTATGGCCAGGTATTCTGTACAAGTAAAAAGTAAAATCACCGTCGTAAATTAATGTGTTTAAAGGGCAGTCAAAGTTGCACTCACCTCGGAGATGTTAGTAGAAGTATTAAAATCCCAACATGCATAAATATGTATACAAGATACTCAATAAGAACCCAGATAATCTCACTCGTGTTATCCATTGCGAAACATTATTGCACGAGACAAGGTAAATTACATGTAGAGATTCTAGAGATGATTCTCGAGAGAGATGATGGAAAGGACTAAAGTGAAAGGTAAAAGATGAACTGAGTACATAAGTATGACAGTTTGATTCTATTCTAAGCTTGATTGCGCATTGAACCCGAGTTTTTTGCAATCTCTGCATATACTTATTACAAGTGACACTCAGAAGTTGCGATACGAGACGTCATACAAGAATGTTGTGAATGTTGTGTTGCTTTTCTCACCTGTGTTTGTTTCCTAATAGTTCCCTCGTATCAATTTGTTTGTTTTACTTTGAGGTTTTACTGTTTGTTATTACATCTGTGTTCGTTATACTTTCTACTAGAGCATGTTAATGGAATAAACTAATTAACGCATTACGTAATATAAGTCTAATACATTTCCTTTGAAGTGTTGTTCATGATGCAACATACAATGATTTTCACTGTTTTATAATCACAACGAAACTATTTCTCAACGGCATTTCTCTTTTCTTACACCATAAATATCGAAACAGGTCACCATGAATATCGTTTTGATCAAATATTGATACCTGTCACCATTGAATTAATTTCGTGTCACCATATATATCAGAATCGTCACCATAAATATTGATAGACTTTTCTATGGTAGTGCCACGAAAATTGAGCTGCTCAGAACTCTCCACCCGTTATACAGTGGGATAAATATACTGAGTTTTAAATCAAGTCGCTTTAAACCCTTTAAATCTTTAATACTAATGGCATCTGCCTCACAGCGTGTAAATCGGAACTATACAGATCTAGAGACTAGCTAGTCCAAAACTGAAGAAAACTATCAGAAGATCAAAAAGGTATATCGTGAATGGACCAAAGTCAAAACATTCAACTCTAAAGACGAATCCTTTGAATATCTTAAAAAGACACGTCTTACAAGTTCAGCAATAGATACACTCGGAGTTCGACTACGAGATGAAGTGGTTTGGTATCAGCGACACAACAAGTCGTCTTCTACAAATATCGCGACTTAATAACAAAATTCAAGCTAATGCGACCTATAAAAACTCCTGGGAAGGATACCCCGTTTTAGTTACAGTGCCTGTAACTAAAACGGGGTATCTATGGGGCATCACGGGGTGGCTTCCAGTTCAATGTGGCAGCGAACCGAATAAGAAGTATGAAGTTATTCAACCAATCCTGAAACAATGGCTTTTCATAAATACATTAATCAAGAGTACATAGAACGGTCAAAGGGGTGGTTCAAAGGACTTCGTCTAGAATATCCAATCGCAAACAACGGACTTGAAGCAACTAATCGTTCGATAAATGCGTGGAACAATGAAAACCCAAACTGCAAATTATTCGCAACAGAACCGTCGGTCCCTTTAAAAATAGCCAAACCTGCATATGATTGGGTACGACAAAAACCTGACATGAGATATAAGACCGCCATTCGTCAAAACAGTCTCTTAACCTACTTCATTTCACCTTCAAATGAATGGAAATCTTCTACTCTTTCTTGCCCAGTATTCTTAAAAAACAATATATGCAAGCATCTTGTTGGTATTGCTTCAAAAGGTAATGTGTATGAGTTCCCACCAGGGGCCAAAGATGTAGCACTTGGTGTTAAAAGAAAGAGGGGACGAATTCCTCTTGCCTCATGGGCTCTATTAGCTGATTGATGACTTATTTTGTTTACTTTGGATTCTTTATGAACAATAAATCGATTTTTGAAATAAGATATTTATGGTGACATATTTGATTTTTATGGTGACTCAAAATTAATTCAATGGTTACGGAGCCTTTTTATGCCTGTATTTTAAAGGCTCCCAAACTGTCTACACTTCAAGACATTCGTTTCAATTTTCTCACTGAAGTTTTATATGTATATTGTGTCGGCAAATTGTTTAGTCTATGTTGTCAGTTATTTTACACTATTGCCTGTAATCAAAACTTGGGATAATTGTTGTGAAATTAACAAAGGTTTGTTGCTGAGCATAGCAAATTCAGAGATGAATGTGTATCAAAAGCGGTTTTGCAAGTTGAAAGTGAGGTCTTTGCAACCTTGGTCATTAAGTGTGGGATTTGGGAAGTTTAGATTTTTCTATATTACTAACTCTACGAAGGTGTTGTTCTATAATCACATCCTGAGTAATACTATCAATTTACTTCTTTCTATTTCGCTGAGCTAGTTAAGTGCATGAAACATTTACACAGAAAAAATTTGTGGTAAGCTTACTTTGTCTTATTACATTAGTGTGTGTGTGCCTTTGTGATGTATGGTTGGACGAAATAGAAGATTAAGTATCAAAATAAAAATAATTACTACAAAATTGATTAATTATATCAAGTCTAAGCTACTTGTATGTTACAAATTGCAATACAAATATTTATTTGAAGTATCAAAAATTCATCGATTTCACTAAAAGTGTGTGCGCTTTTAGCTTAAAAGTAGTGTATTCTAAAATACTATTCAACATGTCATATATCCTACTGAATCCATGTTTATCTTCGCATATGTTTAGTTTATACTCGTGGCACTATTGTGTAACTCAACAATAATAAAACCGCATCAATAACATCTGCTCGTAATTAATGTGCAAACAAATGTTGGCATTTCTGAGAAGCGTAATTATAATTCGTCGCCTACTCCTTATAAGTTAATATACGTATGGTAACTATCTAGTGGAGATGGCAATATAAGCGCAGCTGGTATCACTATTAGAACATCATTTTATTTTCGAAAAATCTGCCCACAACTCAAACTTGGCTCATCTTCTCTTGAAACTACAAATATGACAACCAAAACGCTGATTTTTTTTGTTGTAGCTGCATTCACGGTAAGCAGCATCTCGGCTGCTAAAGTATCAACTGAAGAAAATAGGGAACCAAAAATTTCACTCATTGACTTGATACTTGATTGGGACCTTATGGAACGTAAGTGATATTTCTACGTATTTCAATTTTTTACCTCCTAATCGATAAATAATTATTTTATAGCGACAACGAAAGCGGAAGGGGAGTGCGTAAGCTGTAGCAGTCGATGTAACTGCGATTATTGCACCAATGACATTGATTGTGATTGCTGTTGATGAACATTAAAAATTATCAAACTTTGAAAAAATTACTACTAACATTCCACAAAAATTATTGAAAATAAATTTTAGCATCTGAAGCATAAAGCATAAAATTATCAGGCTTTGAAATCATTTGATACTTTAAAGATCCCATTATAATCTCAGGGTTGCAAATTCAATTTTCTGTAATTCCCGGATTAAAGCTACATGGGACAGTATGCTGCAGATTGAAAAAAAATGTACGAGTAGGGCTGCATAAAGTGGAGCTGTGTTCCTACAACATTTTTCTCAGGCAAAGAAATTTGGTTTACCAGTAAAGATTGACATAATACGACGGGACATAAGTTTGCGTATCGCACCGACAACCGAATGTATGTTAAGGCATCGAATAACTCCGACGTAGCAAATATAAAGCAATACGGGGTTTTTCTGTTCACTTTCTGCGTCCGGAGGCTGAAATAGTGAGTTCCTGCAAATATAGAGCAAGTAATCCAAGTAGGTCAACGCTTTTATGTCATCTTGAAAGTGTTACAAAATGTCATCGTTACAATAACTACACGCTTCCTACCCTCTTAAGCGAGTCTGCGGACTTGTGAACATAAAGTTTACGCTGTTTTAAACACAAATCCAAAATTTAACATCGAAAATGATCATCAGGAGAGGAATTAACAGTTATCACACAAAATACACTCACCCTTGGCAGGGCTGACTGGCCAAACATGCAGTTCATTAGAACGCATCATGCTATAGGTCCATTATTTTGAAACATAATTTGTACAAGAACAGATGCAATCAATCACTGGTTAACGGGCTGCACCCCTAATTGTTCTGCTTATTTTAACTGCTGGTGGGAATCAATGACCGTCCATTGAACTCCGTAGTAAATAATTACTTCCACAGTTGGCTGTTTAACTATAGTTAAATTAGCCACTTAATCCAATTTTTGTAATTACGTTGACATTGAAAATATGACTCCATGATATAGGTACTGTTATTAGAGTAATTGCATCTAACAAGTTAATTAATTTAACTAATCATTTAAACTTCTCAGTATTCGCGATTGTTTATTACTTCTGTTCTGAGAACTTAGCAAACTATTATATGATGTTTTGAAGGTCTACAAGCAGGCTTATATAACTAAATTAATGTTTTTCTATAGCTGAGTTGATACAGGTGTGTCTTTTTCCAGCCAAATCCGGGTTCTTTAGTTGCAGAACAGTTGTACCACGTCAACTACATCTGCTCGTAATTTAAGAAAAAATATGTCTGTTTTTCTAAAATTAAGAGCAGAAAAACCACATCTTTTTTCTGAGAATCGTCAATATAATTTGCAGTCCACCCTTTATAAGCTTATATGTGGCGAGCACCAATTTGAGAAGCGTATATATAAGCGTAACTGGCCAAAAATTTAGATATTAGCGAATCTGTTTTCATCACATACTTTGCTCGTCTTATCCTGAATTTCAAAATGAATATGAAAACCCAAGTACTGATCTTTGTGGTTGTAGCTGCATTTTCAATCAGCAGCATGTCAACTGCAGAAGAATCAGAAGTAGCAAACGGCGATCCAAAAATTTCGCTTATTGACCTAATTTCTGATTGGGACCTTCTGGACAGTAAGTACAATTTCTTCGTATTTCAATTATTTTCTTTTTTAATCGATGAATAATTGGTTTACAGCGACAACGGAAGCGGGAGGGGAGTGCACAGGTTGCATGAGTGAATGCGGATGTGAAACGTGCTCCAGTAAAAATCCTTGCAGATGTTGTTCATAGTCCCAAATGTTTCAAACACGGAAAATTGGTAGTAAAACTGTAAAAAACTTTGAAAATGGATTCTGAACACATCCGAAAATTGAGCATTAAATTGTTTGATATTGTTACGTATTTAGAGTTGAAAAATCAAAGTTAATATTTCGGACGAAATTCAATTGTAATTTTTACTTCTTTTTATTTTAAAAGAATGTAACTATGTTTTCTAGTCCTTTTCAGAAAAACCAAGTACTTGTCTAGAGGCAGATGTGGTCTACATTTCCCTTTTGAAATTTTATCCTAGAATATTTGTTTATGACGAAAGAGTCACTTGTTGAAAAACAATCCTTTGTTAGACACTTCAATAAAGATCACTAAACACAACTGTACGATTCGTTACACATCTATTGGCTATAGGATTGTCAGATCTCGTATAGTTTAGTGATTGTTGTGACATTACATGTTTTCTCCATTGTCCATTGTTGTAGCCCGACCCATAAAGTCAGTCGTCCTGGCTCTGAGGCTAAGTTCTGTACTTTGACTCTTGAGACTGGAAGATCTATTACTAGAATAGCTTTTCAGAGCAAAAATTCTAATGATCCTGATTGACTAAATTAAAATTGTAAAGGTTTGGCTATATGCTTAGGTAATTCCTAGCTGATTTTCATAAAAAATATAAGATATCCATCCTTATCCTTTCCGTTCATCTTTACTATGTCCCATTTAATTTATTTCATTTATTTCCTATCCTAGTATACCGTAGAATCTGTAGGAAAAGAACTGTTATACGGTTATGAGCATCTGACCTTAAACCATACCATGACAATGACAATAGGGTAAGGTTATGATAATTTTAATAATTGTGCCATTATAACAATTTGAAGAAATTGTTTATCTAATGTCTAACAGTACATCAATTACAACAATATACACAATGTTAAAAGGTGTGTGAAATACTAATATTCATTCCAAATGTTGATTTTCGTAGCCGAATTGCTTAATTTCAACAGGCATAACTATATTCTCGTATAAGTCAACTGTTTCAGTGCTGTCACTAGCGTTGGCTTTTTGCATCTCCAATGTATGTTGCTGTAAACGGAACAGTTTTAGATCCTCTTCAGAATTTGTATTAGGAACAGCACAGTGACCAGTCACAAGGGAACAAAAGAAAGTTTTTAAATCCAAAAATTTTGGTCTGGAATCTGGGCTGTTGTCCCAACAAGAAATTATTTTGGAATAGCTAAAAAATACATATAAAAGATAGTACAGTACTTGAATAAAACCGATCATGATAATGAGCACTGCAAATTGTGAATTTCCGTAAAGGAACTCATAAAAAAGTCAATGGGATCATTGAAGCTCTTGTTAATAAAAGAGACAGGCCACTTACATATTGTGGGTTGCGCATTTAGGTATACCCATTCTCATTCCGGTGGCAATTCTAGCAACAAACTCTTTATCCCATCGCTCGTTCGGAAATGGGATATTCCCCAGTGTGTAAATTTCCCACAAAGTAACTCCTGCGTTAAAATCACAATGAAGCATGAAATTTGCTAGCGTATGTATCAAGTTAAGGTGACCTAGCTTGTTAAGGTGACATGATTCGTAAATTAGCGTATTAGTCCCATACCATAACTCCAGACGTCCGATTGCGAGGAAAATGTTAAAGTCTGCAACGACTCAATTGCCATCCATCTCCATGGTAATGGTGTCTGTTTCACAGATGATTTTAGTTAAAGATTGAGTAGGAATTTAATTTGAAGCCTTACCTTGGTCTTTTTTATGTAATTATTGGATTCATAAAGCTTCTTGCTCAGGCCAAAATCAGAGATTTTTGCCGACAAATTGATATCCACTAGAATGTTCCTAGCAGCAAGGTCTGCGTGTATAATCTACAAATTTGATTTCCAATTTTAAGCCGTTGTGAAAAGTGCATTCAAAAATACTAACACGTTTAGATATTTGTTAAAAAACTATTCAATGGTGTTTCAAATGTTTTTGTCTCGTATTCATACTGACAAAGTGGCAATGAAAAGACGTCAAGAAATTCGTTGGAATTGAAAAACAAACGAAACTCATTGTATCGCAAAAAGGTCTTAACTGAGACTTTTTATTAGGTTTAGCTCCCTATATGCACTTGGGGCAACGCACATAAGCGCGGAGAACTAGAAAAAATAGTAGGGCCAGAAAAATGGCAAAAATGGCATGGGTTTGTGGCTTGACTTGAGAGGAATGTAATGCAAACTTTAGGAAATCTATGATGCTTTCACAGCAGAAATTCATTTATACATAATTTTAATTGTAAGTTACATGGAAACGTTATTGCAAACTATTTACCCCTTTTTCCTCCAAGAATAACATCCCATTTGCTATTTCTCCTGACCATTTGATTAAATTCCATGTTGTTAGATGTTTCTCTCTGTTCCTCACAGATTGCTTTCCGCTAAACAAAAACGTTTTAATTTTAGTGTTGTTAGTTAGCAATTGCAGGACACAAAATATAGTATGAAAGAAGGAAGAATGAAGCTTTGCACATGTCTTCAAGACGGTGACCGACAGTCAATAAGATTTCAATTACGTAGGCTTAATGGTTACCCATGTAAGGATATTGTGCATCCTACATTTATCATCTCAGCAATAGTAAAACCAAACACATTAATATATGTTCATTCATGAAAAACTTTTCATGCCTGTAGATGCTGTCAGCTGCTTTAGAATTTTGAAGACTAAATCTGTTTTTTTTGTAACGTGTAATATTCAGCAAGAAGGAATGCTTTACGTTAGCTGACTTCTTCTTCTTCTTCTTGATACAATTGAATTCGACTTTGATTAAATTCGGCAGTGACTTAAGACTGTATAAAATCGATTTCAAGCACTCAAGAACTACCTATGTACTATGTACTATACATTGTATGAAGTATGCAGCAATGTTCTAGTTACGGAACTAGTTGCCAACCTTTTATGGCTGTTACAAAACATGTCTTCGAAATTATCCCTGTTTTTTCTTAAAAATACATCCAAGCTTCCATTCTCACACATTTCTAGCACAATATGGATGGCTCCTGGAATGTAAAAGTGATGTTTTCTGTTGTTTTACCTACACCAAAACTATTTTATGAGCAAATTAATTATCAGAATCATACTTCTTCGGATTCCTTGCGTGCACACACCCATGAGTCCGATTATGTTTTCATGATATCCAACATAAATCATTATTTTTACTTCAGTGAGCATGCTTTTGAACAATTCCACGTCAGCAGAAGGTTTTGCTAACTTAACAGCAACCTTTTCCTTTGTTAACTTCATACTACCAATTATAACTCGAGAAAACTGGCCCTCTCCAAGAACTTTCACATCGTCTAATGAAAAAGAAAAGTTTCAAGAAGCATTTGATGTATTAGTTGCAACAATTAAGTAATACCAAACTCGATTTCACTGAGGGACATTTCAAACTTCTGGTCATAAGGAATAAGATCCAAATTTTTTGGATCTGCGACATTTCCTCCGCTCAAAAACTCTTGATCACCATTAAAGAATTCGTTGATTTCACTGTCTGATAAATCCCTTAATAACTCCTGAAAAGCATTTTTATCTATTGTACACTTTGTGATCGACGTAAACGTTCTCTTACCTTCAATATCAAATATCTTTTGAAATATTTTAGCCCCACAAGTCCTACAACCGACAAGAGAATGAGTATAGAAATTCCAATGCTAATCACAACACCCAAACTTAGTGTATTACTGAGTTCTGAAACCATTTCAGCTGAATAAACTCTAATGCTTCGTTTTGTAACTGTTTAAGTTTTCAAGAATAAATTTCTAGCACAAACTTTTTATTACATCCTTAACCACGAAAACCATTTGGTCGCTTTGAATTCTACAAAATTCGGCTGTGTAAGTTTTTTCTTCATCGCATGGAGTTCCATCTTCGTTGTATGGAATGTAATTAGAAGCCTGGCAAACAAATTTGTCTCCCACCTGAATATTTTCAAGGTGTTTTACTTCAAGCAGACTTTCTCCAAATGGTCCAGTGGTTTTTTGAAACCCGTGAAGTTCTTCTACTGTCTTTTGTTATGGTAAACAAAGTAACTATCTTAGAATCAAATATGGTTAAAGGCTGTAATTGTTTATCTATTACTTCATTTCCTCTAAGCCACAAGTATTTAATTTCTGGATATCCTGACACAGAACAGTTAATGGAACGCTCATTTGGAGTCAGTCTTACTTCTTTCAGCTTTGAGATAAACTTTGGTGGTTTGAACGCTGAGGCAATGGTTGTTTAATATTAAACTTTTGTTCATTTATCACTCTTATCTCATACACACTAACCTTTAACGATAAACGTTTTTGAAATTTTTAAAACATCAGTATTGTTCATATAAGGAGCCACACATGTTACTCCAATGGCTTCCGTGGAAAACTTGTAACTCATAGCCAAAGTAATACTCAATCCTTTAATCTTCCTCGAATTGTCCGTATACGCCTCATCTGAATAAACGAAAAAAGTCTTCACATGAAATAGCACTTTGTTGCAAAATACTTCGATTCCTTACCATTCGACAGACTTTCAGTCCGATTCGGATAGATTATTTCGAAATACAAACTGTCAGCAAATAGGAACGACGATGCTTTGCAAAAAACTGAAGTGCTAACATTCGAGAAAATCAAACTCGGAATGTCATCCATTTGAATCAACTCGGATGTTTTAGCTTTTCTGTAATCAATATCTAAGGAAGCACAAAGATCATACATTGTAGTTCAACGGAAATTTGTTCATTGAGGTTTTAATAAAATGCGTGCACAAGTAATGAAATATTAAAAATTTAGCCCTCCCTAACACTAGCCACTTAACACTGCCCAAGCCCTTGGGCTAAATTGAAACTTGAAAACCGCATCTTGGCTTATGAGCCCCTTTAACATACACCGCTTTTGGAATGAATGAATTTTATCTCGGAAAAAATGCCTGCTAATGGAAGTTGAAAGGTAATGCAAAGCTTGCAAGTAGTGACTGAGAATCCCGATCAACAGGGATGTAATTTGCATTCAGTTCTGTTATATTTTTAAAATTCTCTCCAAAATTTACTTGAAATTTAATTTTACCGTTCCCAATCCAAAATTAATATTAAAATATTGGAATTAAATATAGACATGTAAAATTTTGGAGGTTGAAACAATTAAGCCACATTGGGCTATGATCCGGTAAATATAGTAAGAACGGGGTCTATCACAAATTCGATCCGCCATTTAACTATTGTCAAGGTCTCGTAGGGATTTAAGCTCTCTTATGCGTAGTCAAATAGAAGCTCTGTCTCTACACGTAAGTTTAATGGGATAATTTTTCTCGGGAACTATGCAATATTTCTAAACGTGGTCACTTGCAATTTAATTAAAATTGTTTGGGACTACCAATTTCCTCGGCGTTATTGAAAATTTTCCTACTTTTAAACTCTTACGAAGTTCCATTAATTTTGTTACATTTAAAGGCTTCTTTTGGTGGGTTATTTGGTACCCCTATAAAATGTAAAGAATCCTATTGTACGTAAAGAAGTTGAAATCTTAGAGCCTTTGGGGTTAAGTACATTTAGCTAATCCTTCACAAATACCTAGTTTCGCTTCAGAGTTTTATCAACGAATTGCTCCATGTAACTTGTTATAAAGCTAAACTAATAATTTATCACACAAAACATTTATTGACACTCCCTCTCTATATCTTTTGGACACGGCTTATCGAAATATAAATCGGCTTCATTGTTGGTTATAAAATAAGAAATCTTACGCCTGAGAATTTCAAGTGAAGAAAAGTAAGTGTATTGTTTAATAAGTCCGCCAGCTGAACACTGAACCACGCCATGAAATGAAGGAAAAGGTAATCTTGAACAGGAATATTTTTTCTTGTCATTAGCTATCCAACAGGGTTGGGTATAATTCGATGCAAATATTTGCGGTGTTCCTAAGTGACAGTTTGCCTTTTCTTTGTTCAGGCAGTGCTTGAAGTAGTTGCATTCGCTTGGATAACTACATGTGATAATTGATATTTCAATACTTTTGAAATCAAATCTATTTCCGTAGCAGCGAACGATTCCTCCAAAACTGTCGATCCTCAGGAATGGAGGAACTAGAAACCGAATAGCGTTTAGAATCTTATATCAGTTTGGCCCATAATGAAAACGCTTACCCTTTTGATTAATAGTCCAATTTTTGATAACTTCGCCTTGAGTATTAATGCATGAAGCGAAATAAGTCGACCCGTTCGCGAACTCAAATTTTGGAATGATAAGTTTGGTTGTCCAGACGCTACTGTGGCCTCTAGAAACCGCTCTCGCGTTAGTAAGGTTAGTTGTAAAATTTACAGAACCTTCAGTGGAAGAGCATTCCAGTTCCATGGTTTCCGAATCAATTTGAGTGAGAAGGGATTCTTGTGGTGAAAAATGATACCCTTGAAGTAAAATATAATTTTTTAACGGTAGACCAAGCTAGAATTGACCAGTTTAGAAAAAGGGTTGGGAAGAAAGAAGTAGGTTGGAACGAATAATAATTACCCAAATATAATAAAACAACCTAAAGTGATTTACAGTTAGTTTCCTCAAACGACACAAACATGTCTATCAAGATATTTGTCTACAAAAAATGGAAAATCCCACTCAAGCCGATTTCTAAAGTGCATGTTAATCTTGCAAACCTTATACTGTTAGAAAACTCTTTAAGACTGAGTGCTTAGTGTGAAACAAACCGCAGGTTTCTTTACAATCAAAAATATCATCTAATTGAACCTGTGTACAGGGCGAGTCAGACATAGTTTAGTGAGAATTGTTAAAGTCAAGCCTAAAAATCTTTTCTTTGTTACAATTTGTTAATTTTTGGAGGTTTTTTAGGCTTCCTCAGTAATCTTGTCCCTCCACAAAAACAAATCTGCGGTGAAATGTCCCCAATAAACTATATTCCTAATATCTGGGCTAAATGAAATTAAAAATTGCTTTAGGTACCTGGGCGGTGATCAGTTGATTTTGTAGCAAATACAGTCACTTTATCATTCGGAGTTTTGCAAAGATATTGCCCCTCAAATTCAGTTTCTGAACTGAATCCAATTCGAGGGTTGTAGTTGAACGATGACTCGACAGAGTAAGATGTCTGAAAGGAATTGTATCACATTTTAAACGAGTTAAGAATTTGGGGGTCAATGGTATGACCACATTTAGGTGTCGCTACTTCAGGTGCGAGGGGCTACTTGAGAAGCCGTCTTCAGGTTTCAGAATATGAAAAATGGGGTTTCGTAGAATTGCTACTACTCCCACAGTTTCCAATCCTAAATTTGTAAGTTGGCTTGAATTAAAGCTAAAAGGTTCCATAATGAGGTATGGTTAATATTTTATTGAAATTTTTTCCCAATAGTAGTAACAACAAATTTATAAGGGATATTTTAAAATTTTGGGCTTAATTTAAATTTTGAGGGGCAAAAAGAGACTTATTTTTTAGGGAGAATCCACAGAAAATTAGGACCAAGAACACGCATTTAATCAGCCAATGGCTTGCCGTCATAGGAGCAAAAACCCCTTGGCCTCAAGGCCGATTTTCCCGAATTAATGCGTGTTCTTGGTCTTAATGTTCTGTGGGGAGACTCGAGCAGTAATCGAGCACCAGGATGTTGCGTTTGTTTCCCTCAATGACACATCAAGTGAAATTTTCATCGATGCATCATTACCTCCACGCAGTCACATTGTTTTCCGCTTGGGGTTTCACAGGTCGTATTCACTCTTAAGCAACTTCCCCTGAGTCTCAAAACCCTACCCCAGTGCTTTTCAAGTATGAGATCCGAACTCGATATTTTTATACTCCAAACGCATTCTTAAAGCTACGATATCCTGGTAAATTACCGTATTGATGTCAACGAAGTCCAGAAATACTCTCTGATCGGGGTTTGTAGTAGGACAAGGAATAATTTTTGAGTTTGACACATGCATTACTTCCCCATTGTGAACTAAATCTGATTTGCCTACAACAAAATTTTTTTACAAATTAATTCATTTCGCTTATAATCCAATTTGTGGTTATTCAGCTTACCACTGACAAATACATTAATCTCCTTGAAAATACTAGGATTCGACACCATCTCACATCGAATTGTCGCACAACTTGCGGCTCTGTCCGGTTCAAACCGTAAAGTCAGTGTTTCTATAAACTTTACGGAGTCATTTTCCCCATTTATTCGCTGCGTAGGATGAATCACAACGTCAGCGGGCTCTTTCTGTAAAAAATATCAAGATGTAGTAACACATAATTAGAACTATATTTTAAACTGAAATTACAATGTGTCCGGTTATGTTGAACTGAATAGGAAACTTCGAGTCACAAACTAATTTCAAGTTCTCTTTGTAGACTGCAATGATTGAAGTATTGTCTTTCGAGTATTTGTATCTGACGACCGTCTCGTTTTTGTAATTAATCACTGTAAGTCTTTCACCCTGCAGATTTATAGAGGTATGTTTATCGATTGTTCCATAACAGATTGGAATAAACCACACCATAAATGCGAAAAGAATCTGTGTGTTCAGCATTTTCGATTTATTTGGATGCAAAGAAGAGCTTGAACCTGTATGATATTTAAATTTGAGAATCAGGCACACTTATGTAAAGGATTTCTGACATTTTTCCTGGTCTGTACGATTTTATTTGCGTATTTTCCTCACTATTTGCTTCCCTCAATCCAAAATTGAGTTTCATTGACTTCATTCAGAAGCTTTTCAAATATGAATGCGTAATTTATGGCAGGAAACCAATCTTGGTAGTTTCTTTTCCTCATGATTAAGCTTAGAACAAGAAAAAGTGTAATTAAACTGTGTGTGGTTGATTCTAATAGCTGAGTTATATACGTAGAAATGCTAGTGGTAATATCATATTTGTCAAAATAAAAATTGGAAATATTATTTGCTGTCATTTTCCTCAAAATATTGTCCAACATAGACTTCCTACTTGACTGTCGGGAATCCCTTCGTTCCTTTCTGATAATAACTTCGTCAATGATTCAAATGGAAATCCCAGTTCTCCAATCGCAACAACTTTACTCTTACTAGGAAAAATACTTCCTGTTGCTCACTAAACATACGGTCCTTTGAAATAGAAACTTCAGAATGAGATTGACAATTTTATGTGGGGAGACCACTAACTTTTGTGTTTCACCACTGATTAGCATACGAAGGGCGGGTAATGCAAAAACGTAGTTTCCCCTCATATGACAGCACCTATCGTCAATCTTGTCTCGGAAGCTTATAGATTATGGAACAGTAGTAGAAAACATTTTATTTGTATGCAGACTTATTCTTTGAGGACACTACAATATAACTGAAATAAACAACTCAACTTGTGACTGACACAAAATCATGGAACCGACACACGTACATAATGTATACGCCATTGAGAATGGAAATTGGAGAAAGCATGAAAGTGCCCGTGTGCGTTCAGAGAGAGAGAAGTTGTAAGCGACTAGAGTGAAAGGTAAACGATGAACGGAATAAATAATAGGCAAGTTAGATTTTCTTTCTGTCCTTGATCGCGCTTTATATTCTAGTTCTGCCTCAACACTCCAGATGAACTGATTAGTTAACTAATATATGTACACTTGCTCTCTACTCTCTCTCCCTCCATTCTCATGCTCTTTTATTACTGTAATTATGTCCGCCTGCCTTTTGGTTTAATGCAATTTCAGTGTATTACGATGTAATTTTTAATATTTTAGCTGCATTTAGATTTGTAATTAAATAGTTAGATTAATTATCTACAGATTACATTAATGGTGCCTTTTAAGGGTTTTTAACTTACTTCAATTCTCCACACCCTTACTGGCAACTTATTCTACGTCCACGGAACTACTGCTCAAAACTAATCAATCACACAACATAATGACAATACAGAAATGCTTTTGAATATGTTACTGTATCTTAAGCATGGTTTCCTACAAAGAATTTTTAACTTGTTTTTCGCAAGCAACAGTAAAAATGTCAGGATTACTTAATATTATTTGGGACTAACAATTTTGAATTCAAGTATTCATTAAAAGCTATAAAATCAAATCATTCCAAGCTATATTCATTACATTCATTATATTCATTACATTCATTATATTCATTACATTCTCATTTTAGTAGATTCTGTGATGGTTATAATTTTACGGAATGAATGAATCATTAAAAAATGAACTATTGAATAAAAATAGTCTTAACAAACAATGTTTGTTTCCTCGATTTTGTTTAAAACAAGTTTTTAATTTAGGAAAACTAACAACAAGATTTTAAACCAAAAAACAAGCAAATAATTTCAGTTTTGGATTTATATTTACACGTACTTCATTATATATTGTACTTCTCACTGGATTCCATATTTACTTATTTATTTTGTCATAAACCGTTACTGAATGGAGCTTGTGAGAAAGTGCGATAAATTGATATACATATAAAATCAAAAGCCATTCAATGAGCTAGCCTAGCTAAAGTTTTAGAATTATTTCAAGTTTTTGTTTGCAGGAAATTGACTGACAACCAACATGAATAAGAATTCTAATGCCATAATGGTGTGTCTTATTTGAGTACATTTATGTAAATGCTTTTTCTTTGAGCTCGATACATTGTCAAGTTTTGTCGGAATATCGATTAACTACATTTCCCATACGGTGTACACGCCTTTCTTATCTTAATTTTTCATTCGCAAATATGTATGCATACATGCATCTGAGATTTAGGGAATCGTATCATTTATGTTAAAATATCTGTGTATTATTCATTATTGGCGTTGTATTTGTGAAGATACGAAAGAGTTTGAGGTTCTTAGTTTCTAGTTGATTCATGAAAATTATTTGCTTAACCATCTTTTTGTCTTTCACAAGTCAATCACAATCGATTACTCTTAATACATTAAAAAAAACTAGAAGTGATTAGATTTATAAGATATTTATCTGACGTTAGTTGTTGTGATATTGAAGCTTGACGAGTACTCTTAAAATTGATTTCACTCTAGATTCCAAGAATTCTTTGAGCTTCAGAGTCACGAAACACAAAACCCGTAGCAGAATATTACCCAATAGTCGTTTGGAACAAACTTAGATTCGATTTCAGTTATTGAGAAATTTTTTATGATTAATTGAAACTGGCAAACAAATCTGACTACAATAACAACAACAGTTAAATTATGCATTAGGTTTTAATATGAAAGTTATGAGACCAACTTCTTATAAGCTAATCAAAAACAAACCTGAGCAGGCTTTCATAACCACAAAATAACAAACAACAAAATAATAACAAATTGCTTTATTAAACTCATCCGAGAATAATACAAAGATAATTTGAGAAACATATTCCCCTATATAAATTGGATTGGACGATTAGCTTCGTTAATTTAAATTTATCGAATGAGTCCTCTGCTTTCTTTTAAACTTCCACTTTTGTAACTTTAATCTTCAAACGATTCACTACGACGCAAAATTCATCGTATAGAAATTCATATTTATCGTTTAACTAAATTTTTTAAATGGAGCAGAAAAGATTCTACTTATCGTTTACAATTTTTGCTTTATTTTTTCAGGTGTTTGAGAACAGTATAATTAACTGGAACGATCAAAGACGGCAGCTGACATTTAATCGTTCACGAATTAAATACCTTACGCATTTAATTGAAACAAGTCTCCTTGCATTCTGTTCCATAACGGCAATTCTATTTCTACTATGCAGAGAAATATTTGTGACCACGACATACGCAATCCCAATTGAGAATATAATTCTTTTGGTTACCGCACTCACTTTCAATCTGTACACGATTGTGTTCTTCATTGCATCAGTTGTAAAGAACTGTACAGAGACAAAGGTCTCTGGAACACCATCTCATTAGGTGTCTTGGAACCAAGACCAGGTGAACACGCAGTCAAAGTATGTTCACCTGGCCTTGTAATTAGAATATCTTATCTGGCTTGACCATCTACCCTCTTCGCATTCCTCGTTCATCTCTCAGTCGTTTCCTGTTGCTCTTGTGATACACAACTATATTTCTTGCTAAGTTACACATTACTCATAGTCGTTTAAGTTTCTGGGAAACCAGTTTAAGTTTTCGTCTCATCTGCCCCGTTGGGCCTAGTGTAATATATATATTCATAAGTGTTCATCTCTTGAAACCTGGTCGGGTGAGTTTCTTATATTAGAAATCGGTTCTCTCTCTTCGGTTTTTGAGGCATAATAATAATACCTTCGGGTATTCTAGTTTTTATGTGGAAGTAATCCTGACCTGTGTGATCCTCTGGAAGTTCCCTTGATCTGGAAGTTTATGACATGTAATTGAGAGAGTAAGAAAATACACAGCTGAGTTGTAGTACGGTTTAAAAATTATTGAGAATATACATCCGTCGTGCATACAATGAAATTATATGAAATTATACTTTCACGAGGAAGATTAATAAAGCATGGGCAGATCATAGACTTCATCGTTGTCTGTGAATCACCGTGTGAATTGACTTTTCACATATGTGCACTCTCTCTCTCTCTCTCTGTGTGTCTGAGCACGTTATTCCATAATCTATTTGTAAGGGAAATCCAGTCTTTTTATTGACTTTAATAACTAGATAACTTTATGCTTGACTACAACGATTCTTGGAGGAATTCTTGGAGGCATTAGGAAAAGTTCATGTGAAGTTGGTATAGTGAAGGAGAGGTGGTTTTTATAAAAACAAGTCTCGGCTCCTACTTGACTTCACAACAATGGTAAATGCCTTCTAGTTCATCTTTACCATTACTACAAGTAAGCTTTCATTTATATTGATTACTTTCTTATATGGATGGTCATTAACAGTATGAGGCCTGTTCCCCTCCATCAATTCCCCCCCGTCAATTCCCCTCCATCAATTCCCACCCGAGTCAATTATTATATATATAAATATTATATTCACGATGGATTTTCAAGACATTTATACTTCGGTTCTTCTAGGAATAATCCTTCTCGTGTTTAAAATTTACTCTAGTATTGCTACTGTTCTCCTTTTGATGGGTTTTCCCTTAACAAAGCACTTTGTGAATATATAGTATAGTTCATGACTAGAGAACATTTTACATCAGAGCAGCACTTGAGGGTCATTTCGGATTCCTTGAAAGTCGACTGGATCAAATTTGGTCGACTCAAGATTTGCGAGAACTAGCGGTTCGAATTTTTGCATCGAGGCGTCTGAGAGAGCTTCAACATCCTCTCGTTTGGACACTCAAGTACTTTAATTTGCAAACGAAAGCTAGAACGTGGGAAGTAGGGAACAGTCATTATGATGCTGGTAATTAATTATTATTATTGGTCGTATGTATATAATTTATGCAGTAGTGAAATCTATAACTAATTATTTTATTGCCTAGTAAACGCTGCAATTAAAGCAATGATCGACAAGAATCTACAATACACTTGTGGCTACTGGAGAAATGCTCAGGACTTAGATTCCGCTCAGATTGACAAAATGGACTTAATTGCTCGGAAACTTCAGCTAAAGCCTGGAATGAGAGTCCTGGACATCGGATGTGGCTACGGACTCTGACCTACTACCTTGCAAAGAACTATAAGGTTGAAGTAGTTGGAAATTCGGTTTCCAAGGAGAAAATTGCATACGCCAAAAAGCTCACCCAAGGGCTTCCTTGCAAATTCCTTCTCTGTGACTACAGAGACATAAAGGAAACCTTCGATCGAGTAGTCAGCGTCGGAATGTTCGAACACGTGGGAAAAAACAACTATAAGGAGTTCTTTGAAGTGTGTAATCGATGTTTAAAAGATGAAGATGGAACTCTACTGCTTCATTGCATTGGAGTTGCGCACAAAACCATGCCTGGCTATGATCAGTATAGCCACAAATACATTTTCCCAAATGGATATATTCCTTATTACTTGGACATTTGTAGGGCGATTGAAGGTTCGTGGATTATTGAAGACTGGCATAATTTTGGATTTGATTATTACAAGACTCTTGTTGCGTGGGAGAAAAACTTTGACGAGAAATGGCCAAGTATCAAAGATTTGCATGAGCCAAAGTTTCACCTTATGTGGAAGACGTATTTGCAGTTAGCTCAGGCTACGTTTTTTACGAGATCTTTTCAACTTTGGCAAATTGTTTTGTCTAAAGATGGACTCAAAGGCGGATACAAATCTATTCGATAAAAATTTTGCTTGTCTCTAATAATGGGACTGTAATAATACATATTTGAGTTTAGGAGTTTTTGGTTATGGAATTTTGGAGATTTTGGTTATGGGTTATGTTAATTCCATCAATTGATCATATAATAAAAAAATTCCATAATCCTTCTCTGATAAAAATATAATAAGACTTGTAACTATGAGTAATTGTTAGTCTTTTTGAATGTGAGTCATACTGCAAGATATTACAGTTTTTCGAACCATTGTAAAGTATTAAGCACGTAAGAAATTGATTAATAAACCGACTTCATACGAATTCCAAAACTATAAAAAAGAAGATAGCTATTTTTTCAATCGAGAAGAGAGAAATTAATAAGTTATGCTTAAGTTAGACCAAATATAATACATCTTATAGTTCATATCAAAAGGCTTAAGAGAATATTAATTTAACTATGCTCAAACAAACTCATGTCTTAACAGCTCCATTATTTATTTACAGATTTATCTCGGTATGCTCTCTGCGCTCAATGAAGTTCCCCCAACCGACTATGGGCAGCTAAAAATCATCAAAAAGTTTAAGTTGAGACCTTCTTGAGACATTATGAGTGTCAGTTTCTCATTCCCAGCCACCTCGCAGGGATAGATGTATTGCTAGTAAATTATTTCTTAATTTTCTGCCAAATCCTTTCTCAAGTAAAGAATTTAAACTCAATGTCGTTGTGAAGTTTATGCACAAGAAATTAAAACACGAGAAACCGATCACAAATAAGGTCCACCCTTTTTCCTGGGGACGAAAAGCAGTTTTTCCTGTCGGCTTCATGCTTTCGTGACCACAAAAAAGTCAAGTAACTGGAGGTGTAACCTATTAAACTAAAAGGTTTCAAACATAAGCTACGTGATATTAAATGACGTGCTTACTCAAGCCTTATGTGAGTTTGGGCCTGAGTGAAAGCAATATAAAATATTCATAAAAGAGACATACCAAAACTTTTTCCCTGTCATTCTAACACGCTTATTAGTAGTAGTATCCCCTCAAAGGAGGTTTTATTCAAGGTTGATGTAGCAAGCAGCTTATACAACCATCAAATATACAAATTAGGCCAGATCATATATGAATGTATCAAAAGTATTAATGTATG
>Ga0194135_10000356_pt1 | contig 26588 bp, 20 predicted proteins | sample LitLau_LLRF_2013_FD_134024 | JGI IMG/M metagenome (GOLD analysis project Ga0194135, IMG submission 134024) | Freshwater sediment microbial communities in response to fracking from North America - Little Laurel Run_MetaG_LLRF_2013 (version 2) | ecosystem: Environmental > Aquatic > Freshwater >... | reverse complement strand
TTCGGGAAATCCAGAAGGACTTCTATCCGTAATCGCTTTTGGTATGATTTAAGGAAGAAATTAGGTTTGGCACGATAATACCCGGTTTGCTGGGACAGAAAGAAATTTCAAAAGATGCGTTTTCGCACACCGAAGGGTGCAAAAACGCACCTTTTTTCTTGACCTTGAAATTAAGGGTGGAAAAAAGCATCCTGCGGATGGCATTTAGCACACTTCGGGTGCATTTTCGCATCTTTTTAGGGGTGCGAAAACAAATCCCACGGGTGCGATCTCGATAGATAAGTTCCTAACTGATGGTAAATTGTATGTATAAGTAGCTAGTATATTGGAGATAGTAGTCTTGTGTAGTTTCATTAAAAGTGCACGTAGCACCTTTTTACAGAAGAGAAGCTGGATGGAGAGTGAAGTAGATTGTAAATGTATATTATACACTAAAGTCTTCTAATATTGTGACTTTTTTCTCCAACACTCTCCAACTGCCTAGTCTCTAATGCTGATAACACGTAACACTGCCAGTTTCGTAGTGGTGGCATAATAAGTAATAGCCTTGTGAATGTATGTAGTATGTATAGTTAGTGGTCGTCATGTATGATTCCTTCCATAATAACTATTGAAGGATGCGAGATCCCTTGTAAATTAGTTTGTGCAGCAGTGTTGGATTCGTTAGATGATGGATCTTTGGATGCATTACATTATTGGGAACAGGACAAGAGCTTGACTCATTATTATTATGAAGCAGTTAAGGTAGAGAGAGAGACTGAGAGATGAAACGGACGGGGAGAATCGATAACACTTAAAGATGACTGTTAGGCTATCTGTTTATTCAATTCCTCTGCGATGAATAAGCAACCCTAATGCATCTGGTGGCTCAATTACCTCTCCAATGAATACAGATATATAATAATAATAATGTGTCGATGTGGTTGCAGCAGCAGCAGCTCAGCAGTAAGCGCAGTCATGACTCATTTTCGTCCACAAGGATTTTATTATGGAAAAGCTATCTCATCCTCTGAATTATAATGTGGATAGCTTTAACTTTTACTGCTTGGGCTACACACGCAGCAGAATCCCATTACATTTTGCACACTTGCAGAAGCAACCAAACTACACAGGAGTAAACAACTTGAAACTCTATGGTGGATTTTAATCCTTTGAATATTATGCCAATGTCTACTCAACAACGGTTTATAATCATAATATAACTTTGCATGCACGAATAGTTTTCCGTCCTGTTCAGCTCAGCTTTAGGTTGTGTCGCATGTATTGTAGGCGTTAATTTTATTATGGTTAATGGTGCAGAGAACTTTTAGCAAACACTGGTTTATGCATGCAGTTTTGCGGATTTTTAATTGATTTCACAGGTTACAGCTATTTGTACTCTTTTTCTCTTGGTGCTTGGCTCTATAAGTTTTGTTTTTAGATGATCAGATGTCGAAATAATTATTAACAGACGAAATATTCAGTTAAATGAGAATGGTTCTCTTTATTGAAATATTATAAATAATAATAAGTGTATACAGAATTTCCTAATGAGGTCCATCACGTAACAAACTTGCTGCAGAGCATCTCATGAAACAAACAGATACCATCATCAAGCGTATTTTACACGCGCATGGCTTGAAGCTTCTTCTGGAAGTGATGTAGATCGCAGACGGAGATGTGACTAGAATTTCACACAACTTTAATTCACCTGCAGACATTTAGCCTCTTTGCACCTGTAAATAACTAATTACAGGTCATGCTGCAAACTAATACACAACAGGATTACATTAACAATATCTTCCTTAACTGGCTCCTGCATTAAGAAACAGAGTATACATAGCTTGTGTGTGATGTGACTCACTAGTTAAATATTTATATATTGTTAATTGACTTGCATGCTGCTTCTTCTACGCTGCTGCTTCATATGTACATTCTACAGCAATAAAGATAGCAGATGACTGTAGTGAATTTATACCCTAAAACGTAAGCGATTTACTGAGTCAAAATAAGTTAACTTGAGCAAATAGGAAGTTATGTTACGGTAAATCTTAGGAATTTTCAAAGAAGGAACTTCTATATCATCGGGAATCATTTGGCATTTCGACAACATTCTTGTACCATTAGATCGATATTGATCACGTAGACAAAGGAGTCGGAGGTGGTTTGTAATTCTTAGACTGTTTGATGCATTCTTCAAAAGGAGTGTCGAAGTTTTCGATAGACTTCTCGATTTGTTCTTTGTCGATCATAGGAAAATATTGATGAAGGTAAGGTCTGACTTGGTCATAATTTTTTAGTACAATAGAATCTCGAGTTTCTTTCGTGATGAAAGTTACTTCAGTTCCTCGAATGCAAACGATTTTGAAGTCATCACTGCTATTGATGTACAAATATCTGAACACGTACATTCCTTGGTGAAGGAATACTGAGCGAATATCTAGGAACACACTTGCCATGCGTTTTCTCATTTCATTACTAAATCCTTTAAGAGGTACTAAGGAAATTGTGTAGTCTTGAGGGCTTTTGAATCCTTCAGGCCTCTGGAAAGTTGAGATGGATTTAGTTACAAGGCTAATACTCATAATATAATTCTCAGATACTTCGTAGAATCAAGTAGTGGCCACCTTTCCAATGATAGCATCTCCACATTCATTCACCCGTCGGACAGTGAAGTCATCTACTTTTTCGTAACGGAAGTCCAGACCTCCAGCTCGGCTTCTATACGGCAATTCATCTAATGGAACAGGTTCTGCAAGTGGAATTCCACAACCGACGTCAACAAGGAAGGATCTGTCTCGTTTAACTTTTTCTTTCGAGACTCTCCCTGGGATGTGAACTGCTATGAGGGAGTGTGACCCAGGAATTCCAGTTCTCACAAACTCTCCACTTAGTTGGGAGACATTGTAGCCTATATTTTCAAGTTGGTACTTCAAACAAATGTTCAAGTGGCCGCATAACCCACCACCCCCACGAAAGTTCGCTGTAAGAATGTCATGAAGGGTAGGTGTCTCACGATCCAGAGGTTTGTACTGTCCGAATGAAGTTAAGTTCTGGAATAAAAACGAAACTAACTTGTTTATGAAAGGAGCTTGTAACCTGTAGATCATTATAATAAAAACATGAACGAATAAGGTTACCTGGAATGGAAGTCGAGTCAGATGAGCCTTCACTATGTCTTGAAGCAATCGATATTGATCTGCAAGAAATCTGGCTTTTACATCTTTGATGTTCAAAATTTTTAGAAGCATGTTAACTGATGGAACTACGTGAACTTAGGTAGAGTATCACACTTCACGTTTGACTTTTAGAAGTTTTAAGGAAATAAATTGAAGTCGATCTGCTGACTAGAAAGATGGACCAGCAGAAATTGAGGACACAGATTGAGACCTTCGTGCCTTGCGGGTTGCCAGTATAGAGAGAAATATTAACTATGTGTGGACATAATGCAACTTCTTTAGCCGTGTATTCGTATTGAAACCAGAAACAAGTGTTACCACAGAAGAGACTGTACAGTATAGTATGCAAATCGCTCTTTCCTGAGATCCTGAGTACACCTTATGAAAAACAAACTCACCTTTACAGGACTTTAAAATAATTCGCGTCTTAGGGAATCTGTACAATTAGACAATATTTTTTATTTGATGATTTGTTCGTTGATCGTACTAGAATCTAAAGTTGATAAAAATAGAGAAAATAAATGATTCATTGCAGTATTTGTCTGGCTACAAACGAATATCGTCCATCCGAGCTAAATGCTTGCCCATCAAATTGATTTTAAATGTAATTAATTCTCATAGGCAGATTCAGTCAATTCCAAGCTTATCTAGATAATGATGAGTGACCGACGACGGATGAAAGTTGCACACAGGAAAACGTATGAACCTGATTCTTTCTCATTCAGTCTTCAGAAAAAGTTTGTAGATTGATCTTTTCAGCAGAATTAGATACAAATTCCATGAATTACTGGTTTGAAAACGTATGATATTTGGAGCTGCAATTCCATTAAACTAGTTACAAAGTTTTGTTGAAGTATTTGCATGGAATATGAACAAGCAAGGAGCGATGATAATGCAAGATATGAGTGGAATAAAATACTGTACAACTGTGTGCAATAAGTAGTTTATGTATATACAGGTCGAATATCAAAAACTTTAAATTGTGAATGTTACTAAAAGTTTTGTTTAGAAAACACTGGTAGCTTTGTTAATTAGAAGAAACGCATGTATTAATCGTAACGTGTAACTACGTAAAATACAGTATTCGTAATAACCTATTAAAAAGAAACAGGGAGACGGAGAAAACTACAGGTAAGAAAGTCGTTTTTAAATCTACGAAGCTGAAGGGAGAGCCCAAAGTACTGCGGTTTTGTCTGCACTCGTAGAGAGAAAGCTGAACTCAGTTGGATGCCATCGTCCACAAATGACTTTATCGTCATGTGAAGCTACAGGAATGGATGTTAAGTTGAGGGATAAGTCTCCTTGAAGGTCCGTTAGCATTACGCGATTGTCGTACCTAAGAATTCATTACAGTTAAGTATTTTCTTAAGACTTGCTTCATTCGTAACTTATAACTTAGATAGGGTTCTTACCCAGTAGATAAGAGATAGTACGCATGAGGAGAAAATCTGACGGACCGAACGTCTCCAGAATGTGGTCGAATCACTTGAATTTGCCGACCTCCTCGGATATCGTAAAACGCAATTGCAGAATCTTCGTGGCCAGATATTAAAAGCCTTCCTGTTGGGTCAACACAAACGGATCCTACGGGAGATTTAACCGTTGACGAAGTCGCGGAAGTCAATGGAGAAATCATGCTGACGCATCCTCTTGTCCTCAGGTCCCAAAGACGGATTGTTTTATCCTGCGATCCACTAGCAAACATAGCACCACCCCAGTTGTACAGCGAAAGAATAGGGGCTAAAACGACATTTGAGTATTTAGACATTTATTGACTGATACTATCGAAATATGTATTTACTAATGGGCTAGTTACCTGAATGTCCTGATAGGGATTGAAAAGGTGTTCCTGTGACACAATCTGTGACATAAATCTTACAATCGCCAGCACCTCCACTCACCAAGAGTGACGACTTGTTGCTCAGATCTTCGATGAAGCAAATATCTCGCACTGTTCCATCATGCATAGTTAACTCGATTTCTTGGCAATTCTTAAATTGATCTTGCCGACTGACATCTTCAAATCGAGTGAGTTTCACTGTCTTATCGTTACTTCCTGTTGCAAGCAAGTTTCCGTCTGGCGACCATCCCAAGCAGTAAATCGATCCCTGTCGAAGAAACACAATTACTTGTTACTTTATGCACGATTCAAGACTTCCATTATCTTAGTCTATTACTTACTCGATGATGTTTATTTCGTTTAAACAAAACATTAGGCTGAACTGGTGGTGAATTTTCAGATATCTTTCGTACATCAGGATAAGCACAAATCCTCAGAGCTTTCGAGTTAGAACCAACTGCGTACACGTGTCCTCGAGGGTGAAATTCACAGCATCGTATCGCTTGGATATCCTCAACAGTTGACACTGGCACGAATTTCGGTTTATTTCCAGGTAGCCCTTCATTCTGTGGACAAATTTAACAAGCATAAAACAAACATTCGTAAGATAACTTTGAATTTAATAAGGAAGCAAATCAACTTGAACGATACAATTAATTTAGGTTTTAAAAGAGTAAGCCATAAGAAGGTGAATTACTAACACCAAAAGCTCGCTATACTCTAAATTAAAAGTTTGAAACATACTTCAATTGTCATAATCCAACATCTTGTTTAAAACTAAACTTTTAACCAATCAACCATTCAACAAATTGCATTCCTTCATCCTCACGCCTTCACCTTAATTTAGTTTAGAGCAGAAGTCAGAAGAATAGAATGCCAACTGACAAATCAATAAGAGGTTCAAGTACACTCAGCAGCACAACTTCTACATTATCGTTGTGAAGTTGGAAATGACAAGCAACACAATAGAAAGTAATTGGATCAATATCCCATAAGACAGAGAATAAAACAGAGATAGGAATGTCTTCAAGGCAAATATTTTTCATAAATTAACTTTTGTATTATTATCATCCACATCACATATTGAACATATCGACATCACGATATGACTTTATATTCCCAACTTGCACATTCCGCTTGTCTACAAAGCTATTTATTTCGAATGAGCCTATTTCAACTCCACACCACCTGTTACATTATTATATTTCCAATCTATTATTACTGATGCTATTTGAGCGTCGTCCTCCCTACTTGGAAAATCTAGTGAAGTCATCCATCAAATTTTAAATTAGTGCTACTCAAGATCTGTCTTCAATCTTTATGCATAATATATATTCAACATGCTGCAAAACTCTGTGTACCTCAATTTGTGCACGCCAAAACTGTAAAGACGTCAATAAAATTAGTTTGCAACGCCTACACTGCCATTCCTGAAGTTACAGCAGCGTAGATTCCATAGCTTTATCACTTCCATTACATTTTGATACTACACAGCTTAGTTTTTAATATCTCTTCTCTTAATCTCTTGAAAGAGTAAATCCTTAAACGATCAGAGAAGTTTCATGTTAGGTAACTGTGTGATGAATGTACTACTTCGCTTATATTATATATTTTTCTCAGAAACTAAAACTTCACTGTCAGAGACGAAAGTGAATAAATTTTCGTGACAAAGATGTTATCATCTTATCCGACCTTACTTAAATATTCATAAAAGAATACGTTATACACATTTTGGTACTTGTTGGGCGTTGGACATCAATCATGAATCGTTTATGTACTGTAGTATAGTTTGCATTTATCTAATTAAGCTTAACAAGACCGCCCAACCTATTAGAAATGGAGGTGTCACTTCTTATATTATGCTTTTTCATTTCTCGTATAATTATGTGCTCTGGCAATGATTTAACCTGTTTAAGTGCTGAGTGAACACGGAGTTGTACACAATGGGAATAATTTACGACCTATTTTGAATTTAAGATGCAGGGCAAGTATTCTATCTCAAGTTGTAGTGTAGTAATTGTTTCCTGGAGTTGCTGATCAAATGCCTTCTGTAATCTGTATCTTGTTTTTTATGTTTACATGAAGTTTTTGCAGTAAAGCAAAGGAGACAAGCATAAAATGAAGTACTTGATCATAAACCAATGATGTCGCAGTGAAAAGTCTATAAAGAAACCGAAAGTATACGGGGTAAACTAATACATACTCCAATTAGGTTCCTCGGATCAGTAGGGTACTTATTCCTATACACGTTATTACTGTGTAGTCCTTTAGTATTGTTGTTTATATTGTTGGAGGAAGGAACTTTGCTGTCTCTGGATCTAGAGCGTCGTCTCCTGGACTTCTCACTGCAAGTACTCATTCTAGAGTTCTTATTGTGATTCTGAGACGGATTCAATCGAAACTGTGTGGATGGAGATTTCTCCGAATCGCAGCAACAGTAGCAATTACACGAACAACACTTGGATCCTAATGGACAAGCCATAGCACTAGTAATTTGTGGAGGAAGTGGAGGTGGGGGAGGTTGACACCTGGCCCTAATTGATTTCAAAGCATTAACTGTCACTGGATTCACTATTTTCCTCGTTCCCATTGGAACATGAATCTGATGACCCATTGGAGGTCCGAGGTGTTGCTGATTTCGAGCATCAGTCGATGCAATGAGCAATGTTGAAGGTCCTAGTCTCGACCAAACCACAGCCGCTGGGACTTTTTGAGGAGGTCCACGATGTCCTCCATTATTCCCTTTGTGTTTATTTGTGGAATGGTGGAATGACTGCTTATGTGTAATCATCTTAATAAACCGAGTCACTCAAGAGAGTCACACAATTGTAAACAATATTCAGTTCGTTTAATTTTACAGGCTGCTCACGAAAAGAAGTTCACTTGATTTTATCAATTTGATCAAAAACTACAACTACATGCAGTTTCCCCCCTGAATCTCACTGAAGCACATTGTTGGCTCCTTTTAGTAAACCACATTAACATAATGTTTAGAGGAACCTTCAACCTTGAACTGAGCTAAGGAAGTGCGACAATTCGAATGTGCTCCGTCTAAAGGGTCTCTAGAGATGAAGATGACACACACTCACACTTTTGACTCAGGTGGACACTCTGAGCATATATTACTAATGAGTACTGAATAAATCAAGGAAGAGGAAAAACGGTCACACGCCGGATGGTTTCTTACAGACAAATGAGCCAGCGAGCAACGACTTATCTCTCCGTAGAATGTATGTCACAGAATAAAGTTTAAGGAAAGCCATGCCAAGTGGATGGATGGCTGATGATAATGTTTTAGTCACAGGTGATCTTAAGTAGTTTTTTGAGAGTAGGCAATCCCTCATCATCATCATAGTATCATTATTATATTTAGGCATTCACAGGATAAAGGGAACCACTCAATCAAACAGGGAAACTTACTAACTTACATATACAGTGTGTCTACTGCTGCGTTGTTACCCCTTTTTAAAACTTATGTTCAAGTAGCATCTCTCGTCTTAAGTCTTCCAATAAACCTTATAGCAGTTTCGCCTTCATGACAAGCATATAATGTGCCGTAGGCGTTTTCCAAAGTCTCTTTCTAAACTATAAACTCTAAAGTTAACCACACATAGTGAAGAACTCGCAGAAGAAACAGCCTCAGTCTTCTTATGAATGACAAACAATCTTTAATCTCACCTCATGCGTACACAAGTTTATATTTAGGGGTCTCTCCTCTATGTATCATTTCTTAATACTTATAACTACTCTAGCAGCAACTGTCATCATCTTCTTCTTCTTCTGTTACTTTATTATTACGCTTATTATAACTTTTGCGGTGAGGAATTTTGATGAAATACATTCTTAGGCGCACACAATCTTTAATATCTTTGTATGAGTTGTACGTATGTTGAAAGAGACTATATCTCATAATTACTGTTTTCATTCGACGAATCTAAATACTGCACTGTACTATATACCTATACTCGATCTCCTATTTAATTATGGTTTTCGTATTAGTTAAAGATGACTGCGTTTCCTGTGTGTATGTTTTGTCTGTGTAGGTACTTTATTATAATTTCCTCTTTAACTTTTACTTTTCTTGGGTGCTCGCATGATGTTTTCAAAAGCTCAAAGAAACAAAACCGATACATTATATCACGATGATGATGGGTCAGTTTCTTTGGGTGTCTTATTAATGAGTAAAAAGTATAAATCCACGTCTGTTTGCCAACTTCCAATTCCCATGTGTTGCTATATTTTGCGGTTCACCTGTACTCTACACACGTTCCCATTCATATTCTCATTATACTTTTCTGTCATAATTTGACTCTCAAATGAACAAATAATCTTGTGTATTGGACATCTTCGCTGTATTCACAATTTCTGTAATGGATTGCTCAAATACCATTCACATTATACAACTTTTACACTGTCTCTCTCTCTCTCTCTGTATGTGTGTTGTGTTAATTCATTTGAAACTTTCGATGACGACAAGAAATTTTGGTAAACCATAACCTAAATTAACAATAACATGTAAATGTGTAAATCTGTCATAAGTTAGAAGAACTTACTACGGTAGTGTGAGATGTGAGAAACGTGAGACTAAAAAGGATATGAAGCAGCAGCAGCAGCAGTGACAGTAAAAAATACGAATTCCACTTTATACTCGGCCACAAAAAGCACATCTTTCATTTTTATTATTTTACTGCCCTTTATTCTTTCACGCGTCTTTCTGAATCTCACCAAATCATTCACACACACACACTAGACATATAATCTTAATCTTTTATGTGGAGAGATGAACTTTTATTGTAAATTGTAATATACAAATATATTATTACATCGTGCCACTTTTCACGTTTCCGAATAATCCAATATACAATAATAATAATATGTAAACCATTTCATACATAAACACACTGAAATGCATGCTGCGCGTGTTGCATTTCTTTGAATTTGAACTCGCGACTTGTTAAGGTCTGCAATTGTCACAGAAGTTAAGGAGAATGAGTGAAGACGTAAAGCAATAATAAAGTTAGCTCATGTGTAAAGTTCTATTCATGGTCATGCGATGCAAAGTTGTGGATTCATATTCATTCTCATACACACTTCATATTCTGAACTTGAGACATTCTTCTTCTTTCATTAAAGGAAACTGAGGGTTGGATTTCCATACAAGTCGTGAGACTGAAAGATGTTAAGAATTTTGCAGCTCTAAATATTCTCATTTGAATTGTGTATCATCATCTTAACATTTCTTACAAATCCCGAATTCCCAAATCCGTGGGAATAAATATCTATAAATGCTGTAACTAAATCGAAACAATTTGTTGATTCATGCAAACTATTTTCAGGAAACTATGAATGAGTGCCTGAGTGTATAATTTCCAGTATGACTTTCTATTGAATATCTATAATGTGCCAGAGTATTAAAGTTGCGTGCTTAATTTCTCTACACACACAAATAATTGTAATTGCTGTATGATTTTATTTTCACGTAATACCCGTTTATAGAGATAACAAAATTCATAATCTCTCTCGTCATTGACATCTCCACGTTTTATTCGAAAACGATTAAAGTTAACAGTCGTAACACCGACAGTCAAGGACAGTTAAGCAGTTCGGTAGTATAATATATTTAATAGATCATTATCTCAGGTGTTTATACGTCTCTGAAACAGATTTCAAAAGAAAGTACCCCTAAAAACTATTTCAATTAACGATACTTTCTAATTTTTTAAGGTGTAAGGGATGACGAATCATCTCTTGATCCCTCGTCACGATTCTCTACTGCAGCTCTAGCTGCGTGTAAGTTTAAGTTTCGGATTGTTTACGAATCAATGATCAAGTTGCAAACGAAAGGATTTACACAATGCACTTTTAGCAATGAGATGAAAGAGAAATATTATAGCACACTAATCTCGAATCTGATGTATAGCGGGAAACGCGAGAGTGCTGACTTGTTGCTTGTTATCGTTTACAATTAAAATTAAGGTACCATAGGATCAGGAATTGATTTAAAAGCGTGTGGGAGTGTGTATGCATTGTTCCCAACTATCCCAACCCACACCGTACATCATTATTTTCATTATTTTATATTCAAAAGAACTTGGGTTATAAAATGTGAAATTCCGAAGCCTGCTATGCAATTATTTTAACGACTTTTAGATTTAAAACAGTAGAAGTGTGACATTTAGGGCGCATAAAATTGACCTTTGTTAATTGAAGTGCTTACTGTTCATGAAAGTAACTTCACACAATACACCACCAGCGCATTAGAAGTCGAAGTCTCAGCTTATATAAATAGTCATGCATCAATAGTTTTAAGCTTGAACTCAAATCCACTTTCAGTTCATCTGCCATCCCTACGTGCTGCAAGTCAAAGATCAAACCTACGAAGCTTAGGTATAATCGAACTTTAATGACATGATCACCTCTTAAAAGAAGACAGTCTTGTTTTAAGAAGCTTCTCTTAATTATTTTTGCTTCACAGCTATTGCAAAGGTAAATTCACTCGAAAATGCCGAATTTTCTAACTAATTGTAAGTATTCCCCAGTTCAGGAGGAGGAATCTCAGAATGCAAATCAGAAGCATGCTTCACTTTTTGCCAGATTTGCTTCAGCACTTGCTTCAAAAAAGAAACCACGAAAGCATTTCGTAGGCTGTGAGAGAGACTGCCCTACTTAAACAGCAATGCATTGAGATCTCGTAAATAATGGATATCTACACAACTACATGGTTTATTAAACCAGGCCATTTGCATTTTCCTTGTCACAAATAGAATTCGCCTTTAAACAATTGTCGCCGTCTCAATAGACTTATAAGACTATAGGAATCTCTTATCGCCAATTGCTTCTCTGGTAATTACTACGAATACATCAGAAACAAAAAAGAGTCAGAATTCACTTGACAGACTTGGTTGGCATCATCACACATATCCCCTACTGAGTCTCACTTTAAACAAGTACAAGATGACACATACTTTCCTTTGAGGATTAAATCACAATCGCTGTTTCCTTACTTGGCATAATTGCTTGTTTTATTTACACTCGTATTGATCTCGTAACTTACTCAAGTGTCTTTGTAGTTTTCTAGTTTTTTCCTAAAGAAATTAGAGTAGTTTTTAACAGACTACACAGCATACTGAGACAAAAGCCGTGTAAACAGATTTGTGTGCATTGTAAAAGTACTTAATTGTTCTCTGAATCACTTTCATTGATAGTTGTCAGTGGGAAATCATTAAATACTGTAAAAGTAATTGGGTTCAATTGCCTCACACTATTGACTATTCGTTGGTTGTAGGTGTCACCTTGTATTCTGTGTAGTAGGCCTCATAATTATTTCATCAGATGCTTAATATAGAATTTCTCCTTCTCAGAACTGTCACCAACATGAAGTCACCATGAAGTTATCGGTTGTACAAATCAATCAAACGATAAATAATATATATAACATGCATCTGTTTAAGTGGCTGCAGCAGTAGATGAATAATTTTTGTGCATTCAAAAAGTAATGACATGAAGGACAATCTCGAGAAACACAAAAATTATAACGATAATAATCTGTGTAACGATGCGCGTTCACTTTCACAGCATGACCATCGTGACTTTGTGTAAGTCCCATATAGTGACATGAACAAATTATGTGAGACTCTTGGTCTTAATCATTCGGACGGAAGATTAATTGCTGGTTCAAATTCACAACGGTAGAAATTTCCTTACATGGTATTTTTGAATTTTTAATGTGTACACTTCATCTGTCTTCTAGGTACAGTTAAAATGAACTCCTTTGCATGTTTTATAGTCCGAAAACTTTTAACTTCTATAGAATAACGAATTAAATACGCCTGATTGTATATATGGACGTATAAATGAATGACCTGCGTTACGTTTAAGACTTCGATGAGTTCGAGCTGAAAAAGTTGAGATTTTGGATTACTCATTTTTCTGATTTGCATATTTCTTAATATTTTTGTGTTTTATTATTCACGTCTAGAAAAACTACTAAAACCAGTGCGCAGTGGGACAATCGTTAAAATTGACCTCAAGTTCAGACTACAATATTACAGAACATAATATACACAAGATCCTGCTCCACGTGAACGATAATGATAAGTGAGCTCCATATGAAGAATGAAAAAATATATTTCTGCCCACGCAAAAGCAGGTACGTGAAAGAGGTTAGTTAGTACATAGCATCAAATTCACTTCCACGTTTGTGTGATCATAAATGGAAATAGTGAATCCAGTTTTTGCATGCGTGGTAAGGTGCGAGGTGAGATTCGCTCTAATGTGTTTATTTTGATGAATTTAGGATTCTACCGTTCAAAAGAACTTGTAAACAAATAAAAAGTGACGAAGACGTCTCAAATAAGAATGACTCAAATATAAAATGTCGTCACTAATGCAAGCGATCTCCAGTATTGGGTGCAGTAAGTTTTAAGAACAGTCGAGAAAAGCTTGGAATTAAATGTACTTTTTTAAGAACACGACTCGCATTTTCTACTGAAACATATTTTAATGAGAATATATAAATATTTCTACCGTTTTTTGAAGATGCGTGAGGCCTCTATTAGATGAGTTTTTATCAATAACTCCTTTGCACGATCTACACTTTTTCTCCATATGTAACCTTGCGAGTTTATAAAGCCCCTATGTATAATATTCAAGTATAGACTACTTCACAAAATGAGATTCCTCGAGAAATATTAATTTATGAAGTTATGGACTATACTGAGCTATTAAAACTTAAAACTACCTCTAACAATCGTTATGAGTAGATCAGAATCAAAACTACTTATTAAACTGCAAGTGAAATCATATGTCGTGATAAACCATTTTATTTCAAAACAACTTGAATTAGCGATGACAGTTTTACACAACGTTCAGATAAGATAAACCAATTAAATGCAGTCACGAACGCCAGATACATGTATACAGTGAACTCTGTATGGACTTATATATGAGATCATTTGAAATGTATGCTTCACTAATTCTTGCACCATTAATATACATGCATATAAACTTATAATTATTATAATCAAGATAAATCCATTAATAAACCACACAAATACTTCAATTAAGCCAGCAATAGATGAAAAACAAAACTAGCAAAAAGCTGACTACGATAAGTATTTTATGAAAAATAACAACCAAATTATTTCTATCAGAATTCTCATAAATCTCCTCAAAATACAAAGCAATGGAAGTTTACACCCATCATCTTTAAAAAGTAAAATCAAACTCGCCTATACAACTGTTTTGGTTTTTCAATTTCAATTTTCAATTACCAAGCAGTTTTGCATAAAAGAACCTCAGAAGTCATTACAATATGGTAAAAGCATGAAACAACAATAGATTTAGCGACCACACTACAATATACCGTTTATGTACAGCAAAATTGAAACACTTGAAGTAGAAAGAAAACTGCGTGAGACAGGAAAGGCAATAATTCTTGCTTACCTCTTCCTCAATAATCGCTCGTTGGCTTGATCTCCACTGTTTATGTCCACTTGCATCAATCATAGTCAGTGGCTCATTCAAATCAATAGAGTCCTGGGAGAATTTCCTCGCATCGTGAGAAAATTTTCGCGAATCCTTTCGATTCTGCATGATAAGGAAATCGCCAGGAGTTGATCCGCGTCTTTGGTTATGTTCACTTAAGAGATGGTGATGATGAAGAGGTAAATGTTGATGGGCATGTGGAGCTGAACCCTTTCGCCAAAGAATGTTTCCTGTAGATCCTCGTCGCTCTGTATTGACTCCTGGAGGAATGTGCAATTGACATAGTTGACGGGATGGAGATTCCCGTCCAGAAAGTCCGGATCCTCCAGAATGTGGGGTCACATCGCTGTGATGTGGAGCCACGTAAAATGCTTTGCTCAATCCAGCATCACTACCCCGTCGACTTTGATTCAGTGACACGTTTTTGAATAATTTTGAAAGTCTGTCCGCGTCTTCAGTGGCCATGATGACACTTTTCCTCCGTTGTTTCTTATTGTTAGTTCTGTTTTAAATATAAAATCAGAGATGATATTTTAGAGGGGATGAATGTGTAAATGGAGAAAGTGTAGTACGGAATGTCGAATGATATGCTTCACTCTTGAAAGATGCCAGAGAACTGATTGGAACCACAAGAAAAAGGAATATAAAGCCAAAGGCCATGTTCATATTGGACATAACAATGTCTTGTATGTGTGCCATGTGCGATGTCAGCGTATGGCCATCTCATTACCTTATATGAAATACTAATGGATTGATGGCGTAATCCTCTTCGTATCTTATACGAGTGTTTTCTTGAGTGTTAAGTATCCTATTAAACGCCCTATTTAGCCATAAATTACAGAAAACTATTTCGAACTTACTGTTTATAAGTATGCGACAACAAATGACACACTATAGTTAAACAGAATGCACAGTTAACAAGACATATCATCCATTTTGCATAACTGATCAGGCTGACTTTGTGCCTTTTCGTATCTGCCAAATATTTGCATGTATATTTTCCAAGGGTTTTTGGGTGTTCGGTTGAATTCGAAGTTATGGTTGCATTTTTTTAGTAAAAACGATTAAGGGCTAGATGCAAGTGATCTGACTTATGATATGATACCAAGATCTATATCTGCGTAGGTGAATTAAATCAGACGGACTCTGGATGAGTGCTACGTCCCCATAAAGAAGAACTATGCGTACCTATTTAGAATATGATACTTCACCATCAAACATCATTTGGGTGGGCATTTTTGAGTCACACACAAGTCACAATAGCGTCATATGCAAAATGTATACATGAAGCGAAGCATAAAAAGCTGGTCAGAGATAGGATTTCCTTATAAGTACATGGAGGCGACGAGATAATCGAGAAAACTATCTTCATCAACCTTCATTTTTGTTGTGCCTTGTGCACTTCTGATATTATATGTGTTGTTTACGGTCCTTCAATGTGTGAGTTTCATATATATTCGACATTGGAATCACACACAGACACACACTGTTGATGAAGCTTACTTTCAAACTAATCATGCATGAATAACAGGAATAAAGAATCAATCTAATCCATCACTCCAATAATTAGTCCACACTACAATTATTCCTTTAGGGGAGAAGTTCAAGTATACTTCATACAACTATATATATACCTTGAATAAAGTGACCATTATTTTAAGATGTAGCATCTAACAATGTGCTCTTTGCTGAATTGTTTTAATTGACAAAACGAAAAACATATAAGTCGAACTGAAACTGAAACTACACAAGACTAGGGAAAGAATCTACACTTTTACGAAAAATATCAGTCTGTCACATAAGGAATGCATTTTTTTAACAATCTCACTAAATGATCTATCACAAGATATAATTTCTTCAAGTCCGAAACTAATTTATGCTGACCAATATTGGAACCTTAAATGCTATTTATATACACACATGTAATAATGTAATGTAATGCAAGGAATGAAGGAGAGATTTTATCGAGTTGAATTATTGAACTAACTGTATCTATAAAGTGATCTCAAGAAAATAAAGTATTTACCTCTACCTGTGAATAATATTACCAAACATTTACAGTGGTCTCTGACCATATACTTGAAAATATGTCCACGCCTGGCGATGTCTGTAAATGAAGTGGAACTATTGGCTCTGTTTGTTCTGTAGGAATTTCTGGGGTTTCTGGATATCTTCCTCCAGACAATCCAGCCTGAAGGCCTTCGAGGAGGTGTCGAAAGGCTTCATCCTCGTCGATATCTGGAAGTGGTACCGCCGGAGTTTCTAAATTGTCAGTCCCCAAAGGTGGACAGGTGTGGACATTTACTTGTGAAGCGGAGCCAGGCTCTTCTCTAGATATTTCGGCTCCGGGTACACCGAAATTAGAAGATGTGTCATCATAGCCTTCTATTAAACAACCGGGAGCTTCGTCTCCAAACACTTCCATATTGTGAAGATGAGGCTCATACTGTCCGAGTCCGTATGGAAGAGGTTCCGATTGTCTCAGAAGAGGTCCTGGATACACGGATAATTGTCCGTGAAGTTGTTCCGAATAGGGTGCGTATACTTGGAAATCATTTTGTCTGACAACATAAGTCGAATGGTACGGAGGTACTAGCTGTACGGCCATTGGGTAAGTAGGGTAACCTATAACTCGATTGTTTCCAATTGGAATACAATTTTGATACCCCCAGTTATTGGACATGTCTTATCTTTCTTGGCCTGAAAAATGTGTGGAAATTAAAATATTGCATATTTAATCACAACCATACATATTGCAATTACAACGCAACATAAATTAACCACACTGCCATTAATCATTCCTCACTTGTCAACAGTCAAAATAGTAAAACCTCCACTATTGCGGCGTTGCGGCAGCTCCTTCTAAAATTTCGTCACCTCCAATGCGACCAATGTTTTAAATGTTTTAAAAAAAACAACTCACTGAGATAGCAGTTATGCACACGGGGATATTAATGTAAAGTTAATGTTAACGCAATTGACGAGACGACACGGCAAAGGGGAGGAAGCGTGTTCGATGGTAAATCTACCTCGGACCTCGCGCTTCGTACTGGATCACGCTCGCTTCACTTCACCCCACTGACCAACTCATTACGCGGGATTTTCATAAGAACTTGATTCTCTCTTCGTAGTAGATTTGCTGTGGTCGTCTCTTGCCACACCGGGCTCATGAATTGTTCCATTATATCATTATTCTGAGGAATTTGAAGCTGACAAAAAAATTTCAAAATTTGTAAATTTTAAATTGGTAACAGGTATTAAAATGAAATTATAAGTTTGAGTGACATTTGGGCTAGTGGAGTGACAACTTTGGATCGGTAAGGGCTTAATATACTCGTGTTATTATTATTATTGCAGATGTGCTGCTGCGATATTGGTGAAAAAAGATATTTTTACTGACTGCAAGCACTGCAAGTTGGTTGCGGTGAATTTCAACTCAATGTGATTGTGATTGCTAATCATTATTTTTATTTCGTGTTTTAGAAAATGGAGGATGTCAAGTCGCTGATAAATGTTAATATTGGAGTGCTGGGACATGTGGACAGTGGGAAGACAAGTTTATGCAAAGCGCTGAGTACTACAGCGTCCACCGCTGCGTTCGATGCGAATCCACAATCGAAAGAACGAGGAATAACTCTGGACTTGGGATTTTCTGCTTTCACACTAGATGATAAGTGGAGAGTTACTTTGGTAGATTGCCCAGGACATGCGTCTCTTATTCGTACGGTTCTTGGAGGAGTTCAGATTATGGATATTATGTTGCTCATCATAGACATTACAAAAGGAATGCAACCACAAACTGCTGAGTGCCTTATACTGGCGAATATTTGTTGTCCTCATTTGATCGTGGTACTGAATAAAGTGGATCTTGTAGAAGGAAATGCCAGGGTAGCTAAGGTAAGGATTTTTTTGTAATTACATGAAAAAATATGCGTGAGAAGTTAAGTCAGTGTGAAATAAGCTCTGTGTAATTTTGTTTCAGGTGGAGAAAGTTACGAAGCTGTTAAACGTTACATTAAGTAAAACTCGGTTTGCTGGACAGCCGATTGTTGTAACATCTGCAGTTGACGCTAGTATTGGAACGACTGAATTAAAGAGAGCAATATTGCAGAAACTCGATGAGCTCCAGTTCGAGAGGGATACGGAAAGTCCATTATTATTGGCTGTTGACCATTGCTTCAATATTAAAGGCTCTGGAGCAGTGTGTACGGGTACAGTTCTTCAGGGAAAAATTAAAATTGGAGATGTAAGCTTATTATTGATATATTGATTTATAAAATGTATGAAATATAACGATAAGTTAAATTAAGGTTAGGGTAAAATATTTTTTTCTTTTTTAATAGGCAATCGAGTTTCCTGAACTCCAATTAATCAAGAAGATAAAGTCGATTCAAATGTTCAAAGTTCCTGTCCAAGACGCAAAAGCTGGAGACAGAGTAGCAATAGGTGTTCCTGGTATAGAAGCTAAACAGTTGGAACGTGGAATTGTGTGTGAGCCAGGATTGATAAAATCTGGAGTACGGGTCGCTGTGATAAAAATATTTAGAGTTCCGTTTTACAAAGAGCGCATAGAATCAAAACGGAGGTATCATATATCAATCGGATATTCCACTGTAACAGCAATGGTTACCCTATTCCAACCAGGTAGGGGAAGCGAATGTTTTGATTTCAAGTTGGACACAGAGTACGAGTATGTACCAGAGATAAAAGCTGAAAAGAAGACATTAGTTGAAGCTTCAAGAGGAGACAATGTGTACGCAGTTCTTGAATTCGACAAACCCGTATTCATGCTACCAAATTCGTTACTGATCGGATCGAATTTGCAGTTGACCGAAGAGACTTTATGCAGGCTAGCTTTCCACGGAACAGTGATTGATTCAAGTCATGACAAAGATTATAAAGCCCAATATTTATCCAGAATTCACATATTTTGGTGGAAAACAAAACTAGGGAATATCGATCGAATTGTGTCTCCAGATGCCATAATAGCCAAAGGTTTTTGCACAAAGCAGTCCAATATTGACCATCTGATAGGAGTCAAAGTAACAGTTGTAACTGGTGAGGCTGATAGTCCAGTAGGAAGAATTGAGTCAAGATTCGGCCAGACAGACAAAATCCGAATTGCAATGAGCCCTCCTCTTAGTGATGAACAAGTCGCGAACTTAAAGAAAACCAAGAGTATATTAGAGTTGAAGTATAAGCATTTGTTTTTTAAAGACGGGGCTGAAAAGTCTCGGAAACTAGTCCAGTGAAGCCACCGCCATTTCCTTCCATTTAAACTAGTTTATTTTCATCACCATTTATCATCATTGTAACAATGCTTTACTTTAATACATAATATTACGAATGTTTGGGTACAAATCACAAAATTACCGAAATAAGGGATGAGCTTGTAAATATGGATGACTTCATTTTGTTACTTGTGAACATCTATTAAGATATAACTTGCTACTTGTCTAAATTATGTGACCGGAGACCAAATTTTAAGTAATGTCATTTCTTAGAGAAGTTTCAATAAATCCAAGATGATCAACAAAATTAAAAGCAACTCTGGAAGTTTCTAAGATAATACTTCTTTGATGTACAACATAATACACAAGTAATCATTTAGCCAATTCAAATTTCTTATATTTTTTAATAATTGTACTGTATATATGTGATTATTAATTCCAAAGACGGATGGTTTCTAACTTGGACTTCACAACGTAGGAACTACACGACTATCGACTATCAATATAGGTTACATCTCACTACTCAATTAAATTAAAAACTATCATTTCATTTTAAGTACTTGCACATGCTAGCTCGAATAACTCACATGTAAATTATCAGACCATGTTTGCATCGTTTTTTACAAAATATGTGGGACTGATTCATTATAAGTTTAGCTACAAAAGTAGAGACTCTCAAAAATGTTTCTTATAGTTCATCAATCACACGAACTCATATAGCATCGTGTAAAAAGTTTGTTATCGGTTTCATTGCCTAGTTTCGTTGAAGCTTCGAAGCTTGATTGATATTTTATATATATATACAGCAAAAATTGGTGTTGACATCATTATGCTAAGCAAATAAATATGTCACTTGAAACTGATGAAAGGGTTCCTTCAATATAATATATAGCTGACATTAAAATACATTAACATACACACAAATACTATGAACGACGAACTACACTTTTTGTCTAATCGAATGTTAATTCTCGCTTCATTTCATGGAAAGTTGTGACAAATAGTAAAAGGAATATTATTCGATTTGTCGAAATAGTGGAATTAGCAGACTTGTCTTCCTCTTCAGCCACTCAACCAAAATGTTCATTGTCTGTAGACAAACACTAGAACAAGGCTCGTTAGGGAACATATGAAGGCTAAAGCTAAAGCTGTCACAATTATCCACGTCCTCCTCTCTGGAACATCAAATTAAAGTTCAGAGCATTTCGGTTGGTTAGACAGTAATTGTAATTTTGTTTGAGGTTCTGTAATCCATGTCAACTTACCCAAAGGTACGTATTTGAGTCGAGTCCAGAAGAACGAACGATGTCCATCCTCCGTACCAATGAGATCAACTTCTTGCCCGAAGTCTTCAAGCATTCTAGAGAAATTAATCAAGAAAATAATAAAGTAGTCAGTAAACTGCAGCCATGAAATGTAATCGTAGGTGGAAATGTAATGAAATTGAAAATAGGATGAGAACTTACAAAGCATTCTCATCACATTCAACGCACAAGGCGTTGGGAGATGAGACGACGACAACCTTCTCTGGACTTTCATTCTCTAATTTCGTGTACTTGGCTTTCTTGTTCCCACATCTTGGGCTGTCAGGCTGAATTAATTGGAATTGAAACGCAACCATTATTATTCCATTTGTGAGTTACTCTACTTCACCGAAAAGTTAAATTAAGTTATCAATCAACTCTTCCTCTTTAAGTGCTTTAAATTGACAACTTCTTTTTGTTCACAAGAAGATTCTCAAGAAGATAAGGAACACGTTAAATATATATTAGCTGTATATTGTTTCCAAATCAAGCGGATGCTAGACAGCTCCTACTGTAAACTTCTTGGCTCTAAGAGGATAATTCTATCTGAGCAGATTTAGGAAAGACTTGTCAAGACGTTCAAATTCAATTAACTATTAAGTGTAAGATAAGTATTTATTCTCGGGAAAAGTCTGTATAGTTATAACGTGTAGCATTGCACTGCATGAGCCATTCTAGCTATTAAATTACTAATCAATACGTGTACAAGTATTCCGTATAGCATCCGATATGTAGGTATTAATAGTATATTAGCTTTGGCCAGAAAACAGAAGTAACCATCTGAAAAGCATATTGTCAGCATACTTTGTGGTCGTTAAGCTAACTGAATGTCAGCAGATTGGTGATCCATAAATTGAGCTGTGCAACATATTAAGGCAGATTAATACGCAGCAATACACACACGCCAGATTTGGAGGGTTGACAAACTACTAATCGAGTCTTTATGTCCATATTAACATAATTGTTTTTCTGTTCCTAGCGTATTTTCACTATTATGTACGGAACAAAACATACCGTAGTTCGATTTGTTCAATACAAACAATATATATCGATGTATGCTTATCAAAAAGCCGCAGCCACATCTGCAAAACCATCGCTTAGTGGTTTCCTAGCTTCTTGGACGCCACAATTACAATTTCAAATCTATTCTTGCATGTCAATTTGTCTCCTAACCCACAAAAGTTGTTTCGTCTACTTACCCTACATATATATATTCAATTGTTGTTTTATCTCAAGAAACCATACTTGACTTGGAAGACCCTTCAAACTTTTCTCATAAACCTCAAGTCCTATAAATGTTTAAAGAAGAAAAGGTCCTTTCAAATGCGCGTCACATAAAACATCTATTAGCTTCAACTTGCGTATGAGTTTGGAACAACATACATGTATGAAGTATTTTCTGTGCTGAACTAATCTCACACTTCACTCATAATGTATTCTGGGACAAAAATAGGAAGCAATTTCGAGGATATACGATTGAGCGGATAAAAAGCTTACTTGACGAGCTGTTGTGTCCCAATCTTCTCTTTTTAGATTGAGCTCATCCTTTATATTCTGAAAAACAAAACCAGAAGCAAATAAATTAGTTTCAAGATTGAAATGCCTCTTGTGGATTTATTCATATATATTTTATAGCTTCAAACGGTTATGCATTGAGTTTTTTTTTTCATCAGGGATCAGGGTTTTATGAGACTTTCTCTGTCAACTACTACTCTGCATAGCTTACATGCAAGCAATCTCAACTCTCCTACGCTTTCACAATTCACAATTGAACATCTCTAGAGACTGTGCTGCAGAGTTTTTGATACACTCGTATATATATGCTTGATACAGATACACGAAAGGGAAAAGTAGAGCAGAACAAGTTCCAGTCAAGTCTTTGTGTGCATTACAGGGAGCCTTGGGCAACAAAAGATTATAATGAGATTAAACATCACTAGTAGTTTCCTAACCATGTAATCTTGTTCTTTGACTCGAAGGAACTCGAGTCGTATCTCACTTCAACAATCCACAGAATCCAGACTGCCCTAGTAGTCGATGCATTTGCAAAACTTTCTTGTGACTGTGGCCTACAATCCTACAAATAATATTATATTAACGTGGCAGCTTTCTTCATTTAGAATCACAAGATATTGAATCACACAAAGGCTTAAGATACATTAAGATATTAAATCATCATATGCCTTTTTTATCGTCTACGCCAATAGAAAATAAAGTTATCAAAGTAATGTGATGCTCATTAAAAAGATAAACTATTTTACTATTTTCACATGCACAAGTAAACCACACACACACGTGTGCACCTATTAGGGAAACAAATTTTTGGAACAAACATTTTATCATACATATATCGTGTTAGGAAGAAATAAAGTCTTTATTTCAAAAAAGAATGAATCATTCAGCTATCAGAATTACACTGCTCTCTTTCTGAACTCTAAAGTAAAACCTCTAGACCTAAAGGACCTAGAAAGCGGTCAACGCCTAAGGTCATAAAGTATTTTATGACCTCATAAAAATCTGATAAAATAAAAAGGGGATGCATAAACCTCCATTTTTCAGCAGTAGCAAGGGATCACACCGCGTATGGAATACTATTATATTGTTCTTCTCCTTCCATGTAATATATTCCATTCTTCTTCCTTTATCATAATAACACCCTTGACCGTATGGGTGAGTTATTTTTCGCCACAATTCCCTAACGACTCACTAACATAAAGAAAGTTTACACCACTCGTTGATTAAGTTCATGAGAAAGTGAGTATATAATCAAAGAACTGTCAGACTTCATAATAAATGTTAGATGGATTGCCATTTACTATGTATATACAAGCATACATGACACATGATGTATAGAGTTAGATTAGTATTGATGATTATTCTATTTTATATGGTAAAGCGTCGTGCACCAAAAGGTACATGCATATATGAGACATTATTATTTGTTCTTGGGCGTGTACCTGAATCTCTTGACGAGTCTTTATAATGAAGTTGAGTCTGGAAGAAATTTCTTTGTTGTCTCGAAGACCTTGTCGTTTGGCAATGGCGAGAGTCGCTTCCAAGTCATCCAAATCCCATTCCAAACTCCGTAGACCGTTCCGGAGTTGCGATGCTACCCATTCCGACACTTCATTCGAACCTTGGCAATTCTCACTCCAGTGTTGGAACAGTTCTCGAGTACGCCCAAGAGCTTTGCAGACTTCACTGTAATTTCATACAAAAACAATAAACCTTTCGTCACCAATCTCTCCGCCTCTATATATTCATTCACGTCAACATTGAGATATTGCGAAATAGCAATATAACCATTTCGAGATAAATCAATGTACGCAACGGAAATGAAAAAGGAAAGAGGATGATGGCATGGAGGAATGTTACTTTTTATTAGGTATGTACAGGAATGTTCCTCCAACAGTTGGAGGAAGTTCTTATACACGAACCGTTTGCTTAACCACACTACATACACAATGTCATGTTGTATATATAAATTCAGGTATGCATGTGTGTAAAGGAAAGTTGTAAACGATACGCGATTGTATATTCCCAAGTGGGAGAAAGGTAAGAAAAGTTGTGTATGTGAATGTGTGTGTGCTTTCTCACTGTAATTTCTACCTGAGCGGAATACATTTAATGTGAAATAATATGCTGACCATGAAACAAATCACATGCAATCAGCAAAAATCCCTCGTGTAAGGTTGAATAGGTATTAATAGTATGTACGTACGTATACATAGTACTGTGCTCAACTTAATTTCATATACTTTTGTACCAGTGTCCTTCTTCTTAAGATACTCTCACAAAAACTGAAAGAAATGCGACAAACATTGTTCTCTACCATTCTACGCAGTCTAGACTTATTTTACTCTACCGTTACTTCAAGATATAGATATATACTTTCATGCTTCATGTGTATACTTTTGGCACAGGCCACGGCACTTACTATATTAAACCTAAAATTGAGTTCTGTCTGGCGGGTTAAATATTTAATACGGGTTCACCAGCACAAAAGAAGAACCCGATTTTACCCAAACCTTGCACCGACGGTACGAAAAATGAATTCCAATCGATATAATAATATGTTTTATGTAGTACGGACATAAATCAAACTGAAGGGAAATCTCTGAAGTGATATTTACTGAACAATATATATATAAAGTAACTTACTCTTTCACAACAATAAATGGATCATCCAAAGACATGGCCTTCTTGTCAGTGGCACTGGAGAAAGTATATATGTATAGAGGTTGTGTAGAAATTACTTAGAAAACTTAGTTTTAAGGATTTTAGACGATTATTGCAATGAGTATTATATTGGTTAGGTCAGAAGGCGTTTTGTTGTCACTTCTGCTATGAGGAAATTTAGAATAAATAATTCTTCCAGCGTCTTCCATAATTATTCTGATTCCATGCTAAATATTCCCGTCACCTTGTTTGAAACCCAAGCCTTTCAACTGCAGGAGCAAACTCACTCATGATTATATTATCACAATGTATTCAACGTGAGCTGACTCATCGTCGTTCTTTCACTTTCTTCCTCAAGTCTCAAGTATATATATACACATATGTGCAATGATGACTAATAAAATTTTCTTCTGTAGTTTATCACAGGTTATTTATAAGTGGGGAATGTTACACAGATTTATTTCGGAACAAAAAATAACCAAAAACTTGGTTAGAATTGTATAAAATTGTCTTAAGAAACAAATATCTCCCTACATTTCTGCACAAGAATAGAGTAAAAGTCCAAGTTCCATTCTCAATCTGTACTACAGCCCACTATAGAAATATATATGAATGTATGCATTCGGTTGCATCCAAACAAATTCGGTGGTGTCTCAAGCACACGAAAATATTCTATTGAATTCTAATATACTTATTGAGAAAACGTATGCTTCTGCTTTCAAGCCAAGAAAGGAATAACACTTTATGTATCCAACGAATAAGTTGATGTTGGTGTGTAAATATCTTTTTTTAGTCTAGAGCAGGCGGAGATCAGGTGAAAGTGACGAAAATTGTGAGAGACTTTATCAGAATGTAATTGCAAGAGGAGCTCTGAGGTGGTTTTGAATGTCTCGGAGAGCTGAGTCGAAATATATATACTTATGTAGTTCCGAAATCCGGGAAAGAACCTCACCTCTCTTCTCTTGATACTGAAGACTTAAATCTTGGAGAGAGAGTATGTGTCCCCCTTTCTCTCTCTCGCTTTCTCGACAAGTTTCGTGTCTTCTGGGTGCACTCCTATATACGTGTATATTTCTCATACAGTGTGGACATCATGCAGTGTAGTATGAGGCAGGCTGAGTTATGTTAGCGATAGAAAGCAGTAGAAAGCACACGAGGGGTAGTGCATGGATCAAGTCTCATCGGCTAAGTAGGAAAGTGCTTTGGTGGTGGTGGTGGTGGTGGTGGTGGGTTATTTCGTGAAGGAGGGGAAAGAGGGGAAAGCTTAGAGAGTGGAGAAAGCAGAGGGGAAACCAGATTACATTTGCCTAACCGTAACTTCGACTGCCTAAAAAGACGAAGAAGCTCGTCGTAACCACTTCACGTCCACCAAGCTTTCCTTCATAATAAT
>Ga0194135_10000355_pt1 | contig 26639 bp, 11 predicted proteins | sample LitLau_LLRF_2013_FD_134024 | JGI IMG/M metagenome (GOLD analysis project Ga0194135, IMG submission 134024) | Freshwater sediment microbial communities in response to fracking from North America - Little Laurel Run_MetaG_LLRF_2013 (version 2) | ecosystem: Environmental > Aquatic > Freshwater >... | reverse complement strand
TCAAGTATTTCCTGTGTCTACTCAGAAACACTTTCTGATGTGTTGAGGTTCCAAAGGGATTTGATTCTAAATATAGATATATGGTCCTTCCGTTTTATTTCCCCCCAATGCTGTCTCGAATTTGAAACACTAAATCATAATCAGAGACAAGGCTATTTTATTTGACTCTTTGAATTCACGCCATGCCATAGAGAATGAAGCGCACGTTCAGAAAATATATTTATTTCTTAACCTTCAAGGACTCTTCCATTTTTATATGTCTCAACCTAAACTCAATAAAGCTACAAGCTACATATACAAAATGCATAAAAAATCCACTTTAACCCAAATGTTATTAGGGTATATATCTTCAATTTTTAGAGGAATTTATCCCAGTCTCGTCAAATTTGCGTTTGTTTGTGCGTACAATTACAGTGAAGGTCTACTTTTATTGTTATGCATTAGCCACGAGTATATATAATTCCAAAACTAGTGATCATGCATTCCTGTTGCCCTTGTACCATCAAATCTAATAAGGGATACATACAGGAACTGAATCAAACTCATCAGGGTAATCAAATATAAGTATGAAGTAAAACTGTATTTTGCTGACAGGTGGCTATTTCTGACCAGAAACACTCATGAAATATACACTATGTCATAACCTGAAGCATGTGCTTTGTGGGATAAAATATAATTGAGCAAACAAATAGCTCATATTAATAATCTAACAACAAAACCAAACAAAATTACAGGTCTCTAAAAATAGCAAAAGAGCACAGCCAACAGCGAACTGCAACTTGGTGAAACATAACAAGAGCAGTCCAAGCAGATAATTATTAACGACCACTCACAACAAGTCAGTTATAGAGCTCATCACCGTGCTTACTTTTCTTCTAAAATGCACTCGCAAAATGATATTAAGTGTAGAACCCACGAATACATGTATAGATTATATCCGGGGTAGAATAACCCATGGATATTAAATAAACATATTTACATTTACTTTCCAGTAGTTTTGGGATGCTACGCAATATAAAATCCACATTAATGATTTATCGCACTTGAAATTACAGGAAAAGGGTTCTTTAAAATTTCCTATAACCAACAAAGGAGTTAATTGTTACAGTCGCCACTAGTTAACCTTTTAGAAACCACTACGGAAATTGTCACGAAATTACACCCAACTGCATTTAATTCTGCAAAAATAAAGAACTTCAGAAGTTTTTTTCCTATAGTTTGCAAATACGTTCACCACACTCCATAGTATTCACAGGCACTTCGTCCTTAGGACGACAAACCTCCCTGTCTGACAACACCAGCAAGAATTCGCCTGTTGAGACCGACCGAGTTGAGGAGAATTACTTCACGAGGAAAAAAGTTTTCCACTTCTAATTTGTAAAGTTTCTCCATGAACACAGATGTATTTAGATGGACACCTAGTAAGGTGTGATACTTTTAGGGTGTAGCTGCTATTTTTCAAGAATATTAAGCAGGAAGTTATGGAGACATAAGCAAAAACAAGATACTTTTCTTCTTGTTAGAATTATTCAAATACCTGGAAGTACAGAAGAAAGAGTGTTATTATTATACCGAGGAATTCTCTTCTTATTGTTTCAAGTCTATTAAGTACACACGTCTCTGTTGTTCGTAGATCGTTCCTTTTTGCAATTTCGTGTTTGCTTACACAAACTCTTTCCATCTTTCCCCACTACTGTAATCCACTCAAGTACTACGATTTCTGTGAAAACGTAGGCTTGAATTCTCTCATGCGAAAATGGGTGTGAATATAATTGTTCACTCTGCGTCCGTCTCAAGTTGTAAGAGCACCTCGAAAAACTTATTTCCCCGAGTTTACTGAAAGCTTATTTGATTCTTTTTGATAAAAAGGATGAAAAAACAATTGCAAATGGATTAAACTGTCGCAATAAAACGTGTATTGGGTCGTGTTACTTTCTTCTTTGAGAAAAGTTCTTTCAGAGAAAGGTCTCAGTTACCACGAAAAGAAATGTAGTGCCCAAGGAACTGGGTAGTGGAGATACTTTGCCGTTTTTCGTCTTATCTGAGACTTTTATTTGACATTTTCCAAGATCCAGAGAACAAGATATTCAGCTTTCTGCTTATCTCAGTTCTAAATCTTTTCGTCACGTTCTATAGGCAGCCTGAGTTTAAAATAGATGTTGGGGCTACAGCCCACGCTTCTTTCTGGACTTCTGGGCATTCGTAACTTAATAAGTTAAGGAAACGAAAGTAAAGAAATAACTACGAGAAACTCACGAGGGCTAATAAGTGTACCGATCCTTTTCCAAAAGATTTTGTATTCCGCATAAATGAACGCATGTTTCATTATTCATAAGTTGCATGAACTCAGCCTGTTCTATATTTTAAGGGAAAGAATCGGAAGTTGGAATGAGCAATAAGATACCTTACAGAATACAAAATATCCTGTTGCCTGCAAGAGAGTAGGGGCAGAAATATTCCGACCTTTAAGTGATCATTTGTATGATAAAATGTTGGAACATAAATGAACTCCGTTCTTGGTTATCATTTCTGGAAATTCGTACTGTAACACGGATAAATCATTATTTGCAGGCAAAAGGTCTCATGCTGAAACACACAATAGACTCTGTCGAGGCACCGAGATTATTGGAATTTATTTTTAAAGTGCACACACCACACACATACACTCAAACATACACTTCATCGCTACTCATCTGAGAACTCATTCATCAAGTCATCAGGCAAGTGTAAGAATGAAATGACGAAGCATGTACGAAGAGGCAAGAATAATAAGAGTTCTCCTGTACAAGTAAAACATGAGTAAAACCCACGCAGACTGCACAATAATGCTCAACGTACACTATATTCACCATTACCCGTTGCATGAAATGTTTCCTGTTCAAAAAGCACATTGTTCTCTACTGAGAATATCATCTACTTCTATTGGTGTGTGTGTGTGTGTGCAGAGCTAAAGAATACATTTACTTCTGGGCGAGACTACTACTACAATAGTAGTTACAGACTGTAATGGGTGTGCATCCTCGACTGAGTAAATGAAAGACTGAGCATTCGTCTACAGAAATAATTTTGCCATTCCTCTCACGACGACCACTTTATTGTGTGTTAAAAAGAAAGAAGTCGCTCATGCAATAAATCTTCGTATGTTAATGACCACTGTAATTTTTCATCCACCTTTCACTTACTTTTACCCAGAAGTCACTTGCTTTCTCCATCAACATTTCTGTCATTCTGCTCTGCTGCTCACTCGATTCCTAGAATTATACAACAGACACATCCCCTTACTATATTTCGTGAGTACACCTCCTGTTAAGTTGGTTACAACTTGTGGTACTTTTAATGAAGGACTTCGTGGATAAGAAAAGCTCATCAAATGATCATAAATGGAAAGCTTCTTCTCACATGTGAGTGTCACAAAAGCACATGAAACCGTGTTCAACACATGCTTTCTCTCACGAGGCATTTCTCTCGAAGAATGCTTAAACAAGTGAATCTACTTAATTTCCTCGTCTTCTTTACTACTATGATCCATTCAGATTCATCACGCCCCTGAATAACTCGCTTCTACTTATTGTGCTAATATTTGGCATAATATTTCGTTTCTAGTTGCAAATCTGGATTCATCAATCCAAAAAAAGTTTCTGCGAGTCTAGAGATCTGTAAATGAAAGTAGTAGTTGCACCTGTCCCCGAACAAACTTAAAATCGGACTGTCCGATGATGATTACTTTTAAACCTAAATAGAAAAATTGCAGGGTTCCTTTAGACATTTCCTTCTTTCCCTGGTACACATCAGTGTTGCGTCATTGTCCGTGTAAACATACAAACCTAAGAGTTTTGACAAGTTTTTGTGTGGGATAATTTATTCCACCAGGCACACTCATCGTATTCCTGTGTGAACTCGAACAAAAAATAATGATGATATGTCTTGTTATAACTTTCCGTACTGGCCTAATAGTAATAATAGTAAGCTGTGTTGTAACTGTGGCGAACAATACAAGAGAAGCTTGCAAATTTAAAAGTTGTGAGAGATAAGTGAGGGTTGTAGTTGAGTAAGTTCAGGGAAGAAAGTATTGAGCCACCCGCATAAGAATGCTGAAAGTACAGTCACTGGTCTTTTATGTCATATTATATGTATGCTTTCAAAATTTTACTTCTATCCACTTACAATAGTAGCAAGAAATGCGACAACAAAATATTTTTGTAGGTTCAAAAGTTATACTGAGTATAGTATTCAGCTTCATATAGGAAAATTTGATGCTTTTATACGAAAGCTATATGTTTAAATGTTTATATATGCTACTCACTGTGGGAAAGTTTCGATTACTATCACAGGAAGTTTTTTTCAGCATAATCAACTAATTGTAAGAATCCTTGGAATATGGAGATATTTAATGAGTTTCAAACGACTTAAAATTTCTCATAAAGACGGGAAATATTTAGCTTTGTAAGCTTAATTATGTTTGCAGAACAGAAAAGTCTTCAAAGGGACAAGCAAAAGCTGATTTGAAAGGTGTTCCTGTCCAGGTAACCGAAAACTGTTCCACTGCCGCTGTTCCTATCTTCTTGTGTCACCAAATACTTCTTGTTGTAAGGAAATCGTCATCAAAGCCTCCTAACTTGCCATCAAACGCGACTGTGGAATGATTTAATGAAACTGCCTACCCAGATATTCTTGAGTGATTGGTACTAACACTAAATGAGTCTGTGATCGGGAGGAGTTGAATCAAAGAAATGCTTATATTCGCAAAAACTCTTTACATTGCTTAGAGGAGGAGAGAAAGTTCGACGGACAAAAGTTTGGGGTATAATTAGAATTTCTTCAGAACTCGAAACTCCAATCCTTTCACCCACACACAATTTATCTCAATGTAGCCTTACTTTAAATTGCAATAGCAACATTACACAAATTACTACTACTGCTGCCAGTATGTAGTGCTTCTACTGTCTGCATTAAGAGAAAGGAAGTCAAGGCGATCGAGAAATCGTACACACAAACAAAACAACATAAAATCGAATCTCTGTCAGTTGTTTTCCAGTATGGTGATTCAACTTTCAGTCTTACTTCCTTAAAAAAGCAGTCTATAATGCAACCACACACGACTACGATAAGATACTACATATAGATGGTGATGATACTATTCCTGTGCTACTATAGTGCACACCTCTGCTGCTGATTTGTGACGTGTGCTCGTGTTTATCGATTAACGAAAAGAAATTGAGGTAGAATGCTTGAGCAAACAAAAATAACTTTCACAGCGATTCCACTTTCAAAGCCACACAGCTTCCACCACAAGATTAATTGAGTTTTTATTCAAGATGAAATCCATATGGTGGGCAGGCTGTGTGTATCTAGGAAGTTAGGAACACGTACGCATAACAAATTATACAGACGTTGCGTGGGAAGGGATTCTTCCTAATGCAGAAATACCTAAAAGTTGTTTATTACACCTTCAAGCCTCTTTTCTACTACCTAAGAATTACTTTTCTCCAATACAAATAACATTGGGACCATTTTCGTTTTACGTTTCTTTTCTTTGTTTTCTCTACCTTATTTTGAGCTTTATCAGTTCATACGGTTTTGCTACAGCCTTCCTTGCTGCTTTTATTTAATTTATTAATATGTAATTTATGATTAACTCGTCCTTGTCATTATGGACTGTGAATGGGGTTTGAAGGCTTGTAATACTAAAAGTAAAATCTAAATGACTCAGCATATCTGTTATTACTAAAAGTATTCAGACACTAGAGGCATTAGTTTTCACTCAGCCTTGAGTTTATTTTTAACTGTATTTAAAAATATATCATTGAGTAGAACTACACTGATGAATAAGCTCAGTGCGTGTGAATGCTGTTGTTTGGATTGAAAAGTAATCATCTCAAGTAATTCAACACTTTTCTTTAATGTGACTAGTTAGTAAATCAGATCCTTGTCAAACCCATTAGAAAAGTAACTGCATCTGATTTCTGTGAACGTCTCATAGGCGCTGGCTCATGTTTCATGCAAACCTATGGCAAAAAATAAATGGCCAATATATCTTTATTGGCTGAAGATTACTTGGAAAAGTGAGATGTTTTCGCAATTGCTGTCTAAAGCAATGTCCCGTGATTAGGTTGTACATTAAAATCCATACTCTCAATCTCAAAGGAACATGAGTTAATATATCGGGTCAGAGGACCTTGGACCTTGCATGTGTGTAATATGCAGGTCAGTTCACTTCCAAATTCGAATCTCCGTATAGATATTGAGATATTTCTGAATTTAAAATTCAATTAAATGCAGACATTTGTAGTGGAGGATTTTGCAAATGAAACTGATCTGACTCTCATCCTGTGTCCTCAATTAATTAATGAACTCGAAATTTCATCGTGCTTATTGATTACGTTGCTTCTACGCACATTTCCACGATTCCGCGTAGCTTTTTCGTAAAATATTCTCGTTAGCAATTAATTAGTTGGCTATTTCATTCCTCCCACTATCAATTCGCGTTTGGCAAGAAGGTAGACTACAGTGAGAGGTTGCCCGAGATTTGGAATTCGTATTTCATTTAAATCCCGTCACAACCGATGCCTAGATTCAATTAGTCCTCTTGTTCACTTCGTTTGGGCAAATGGTTGTTGGCCACTCTTCTCTTTATGTTGCGAAACAGGACAATATCAGGTGCTTTCTCCATGGCCTACATAAATAATTGTAGCGTGTATCTTATTATCACATTTACATCTTTCTATTAATAGATATTCTTCCAGTATCTTTTTCCATGAACCCGACGTAGTCTAATTCTTTCATGAATTCTTCCAGTCATTACCCACTTAATCCTGAGTAAGTTCGCAAACTCGACGTGGCTGCTCAACATAAGCTTATTCGGAGCTAATAACTCTTTAACAAGAAGAGATGTATAATTAGATAAAATTCTTCCACTGATTAATTCACGAACTGAATTAAATCAACGCTTCTCCTTACAATTAGGCACTGTGTGGGACTTCAGACTGAAAGTCTCCAGATGGAATGAACTATAAGAGAGCATAGTCCATTCATTCTTTTGTACCATAATCAGAGTTAGGTAACTTAATTAATTGTTTATGAGGCTTCCGATTAGATAAAAGTATACAAAACCATTCTCATATTTGTGGGTCTTGGCTTTCCTTGTTATAGTAATATATATTGAGCAGTATCATTGTATTTAACTATAGTAAGTTGATGGTTGCAAACTGAATAATAATCATTCCCCAAATGATCGCCGTACTAAACGGTAATGCGTCAATTATTTCTCCTGTAGGTACACTTCTTATATGCATCCCAGTCCCAGGGGAGTTTCCGAATTATCCTGCCCGATTTAGCCCCATTCTAAAATAAACCTATTCAGGAGAAAGGCAATAAAACTTCCTTTGGCTACCTGAAGGCTGAAGATAAAGGTTATGGATTGTGGAAATGGATGCTTAACACTCATTTCATCTGATCTGTAGTAAGTAATAGAGAAATACCAAGAACAAAGTCTTTCTCTTTCTTTTCCTTTTACTATTATTAAGATGTAATGACTACTTTAAGACAGGTATATTAAAAGTACAGACACACTGTGGGTACTAGGGTGAGGCGATTTCAATAATATTTTGTGGAAATGTCCGCCTATGTCTTTGTTACTCATTAAGTGTTGACTGTAGATAAGACTATTGCTAACAATAATCCCTGTTCGTGGAAAACTGCTAACTGCTTTTCCTCGTCGCAAAATGTCTTATCTAGATACCATTCGACGCTGAAAGCAGTATTTAAAGTGTTACGTCTGCTAGCACTATGCGGAACATCAGACGGAAAGTGAGGAACTCTTTATCTTCGTCCCTTGTGGGAAGTTTTACGCATGCATTAGTCAACATTCATCGTAAACGACAGTGAGAGGAACGGGTTATAAATTTTATTAAGTTTCGAATAAGATTAATGAAGATGAGTTGAGAGTGAAGTGATGGGTGGCTTTGGGTGTGAAAACAGGAGGGCATGCATACAGTAGCCATGTGGCATGACCTTTCACCTCCCTTCACGGGAGACGATGGCAAAGACGACGGAGCTCGAAGAAGTGTGGAGAGGTTCATAGGAAAGCGAGGCTTATTTGGCTGTGATGTGGAAGATAGATGTCCATTCTGGATGACGTGATCCTTTTAGACTAAAAGACAGAGCATAATGAGCCGTATGATTACTTGCGGTGTAGCTTGACTCAGTGTGAAGTAATATTAAAGGGTGAACAAGTTTTCTGAAGGCCATGATAGCCAAGATTTAACGGATTACACAGGATTTCATTTATTGCGCGAATACACATGGGATTCCTTGCTTTTCCCCTACTTCTCTCAATCACTAAACCTGTCATAATTACTTTCTCAGGCCAAGTGAGAAAGGAAAGTTATCAAAAAACTTCCTTGGGATTTGCTTCAACCTGATTTCACCGTTTGACTGTCTAAATCTCATCTGAAAATTCTTCTGCTGACTCTACAAGACTCTACGGAATGCCACCACCACAACTTCCTTTGTTACTAGTCTTAATATCCATCATTCCCACAAAAAGTCCAGAAGGCAACAAGGACATCTCATTCCCTCGCTATAACTAATGAAAGAACTTCTCTCTCAGTCTCCTTTTCTCTTCAGCAATTCTCCTTTTTTGTTAGTAGACAACTTTCACAGGTAAACAAGGTGGGTTTACTACACAGCCTCGGATAATCTATGGTTCTTAGAACTCGATTTCCATTTTCATTTCTATTCTGAGTCCCTATATATACTGCTTTAGACATAAACTCACATCACAACTATATTGTTGGTATTATATCACAACTGATCATGATATCAGACACACTATCATTTATAACAGATGAAGGCCATGTAAATAAAATTTCCAGACGAAGGTTAATCCCATTAAATTTTCTGAGCAGTTCAAAACACTCAACTCTTTTAACTGATAATGAGTACTTACTTATTGTTCGAGTTCTTGTGTAAAGTAGACTAGAATTTCGTTACCTTGAATATCTTGTCATTTTAGTTTCATCTCTGTAGCGAGCTATCATTATTGAATCTAATTCAATTGCATGTTTGTAGTAAACTCTTGAGAAAGTCATCAGAAGTTTCAATTCCACGAGCAATCTGGTTTTCCCATGTTCAATTAAGACAAATCAAAAGTGAAGGCTTTCACGTCATACCAAAAGTATCACAACGACAAGGCTGTTAGTTTGAAGTTTGAAAAGAAGATGTATTCAGAAATTATTCTATGTTAGATGATCAAATATTAGCATTGAGAAGAAGGAACACCTTCATATTTGGACATCTGCAGAATGTTGTCTCCGGCTCTAGAAAGAGAAAGTAGAGTGGAACAAGACAACGGAAGTTTGTAAATGTATGTGGACGTGCACGGCGGCTATATACTTCTTACAATGTTCACTAAAGACGTTAAAAGCGAATGTTCCATGCTTTACTTTCCTCTTGGGATAAATCATAACACTATTTCCATGATTCTGTTACGTCAGTGCGTACCTACCCATCGTCTAATAATAGGTTTAACATCACATCCAATTAAATGTCCTTTCAGTGTGTACGGGACAAATGTAATAAACAATTAAAAGATATGACATCCTTTCTTCCCATTTGTCTTACTCTTGTACATACAATATATATGTTGTGTACTAGGCGAAAAACTGTACAGTGAAAGTTCTCAGAAATAGTCAGAATTTCCTTTAATTCAAGACGCGGCGAGTGTACTCTGGGTCATTGTAATGTTCTTGTTTAGAATGCACCTGGTCGTCGTGTCTTAAATGTAAGTTATTTTATCTTTTACACAACCTTGGGTGATAAGCATATCAAAATTGTATTGAAAATGCCTCTCTGTAATGTTGTTTTCCGACCACACTGACTTGATTGGCCTCCATAGGTACTAACTGCAAATAAGGTGTACACTTTCCAGCCTAGCAATCAGTATAAGGTATATGTCCTTCCTGTTCATTTTAGCTGGAGATATATACATACTGAAAAGTCAGTTTAGTCCTATTGAATGGGTTGCCTCTAGATGGTTAGAACAAGTTGGAGAAAACGAGTATCTTTATTCATGGGTACTGTCTGCACTTTCTTGCAACAGAAGAAGGTTGAAGAGAAGGCAATAATTTCTCTGATTCGATCCTCTAGCCAAATTTAATTTAGGAAACCAGATGGGGAATTTCCCAACAACTTCTCAACAAAATCTTTGAAAGCAAATGATGGTTTGTTCCACAGGCTGCAGCGGAATAGATTCCCTTAGCACCGAAGTATAATGAGGGTTCATAATATTCCCATCTCCTGCGAGAGTTGAGTTTTCCGGAGCTGTACAAGACAATGCGTTTCTTATTTCTTCCTTCGAGCTGCGGTGTTTTCTCTATCATAACTTAAACCAAATTGAAGTCATTCTAAATCTGCATAGGTTAGGTATACATTGTATTTAAACTTTCCGTCCATTCATATTGGTTACATACATACAGTTCCACCAATACTTTGGCCACACTCAACTTTGTTTTAACTTGATAACACAACTTTAACAATAAGATCGCTTTTCTGCTTTCATTATTAATTATTTTCTATTTGTAACTGACGTCAAAGCTCATTTGGCTTACACTAAAAAAATTTCCTACTTCTCACCAGCTTAGTTGAATTTGAGGTAAACAAAACTAAAGTTCATAACTCATAAGCTTTTCATCAGAAGGGTAGAATGGTAGATTTATGTGACCGCAGAAAACAGCCATGCGAAATAATAAGATCAATAATTTCTACATGAAAGGTAATATGAGATCATTCTGTTATCGCTCACATCCTCTTTATTTCATAACAAAAACATTAACCATATCTGCGTTTAAAACTAATTTCTACTTCACATAAATTCTCCATGGTGTGTCAGTTTCACCAATTTAATGGCATCAGTTTATTGTAATGTCTCTTTAGACATAACAAATATTTTAGTGCCTTCTTAATACAGTAATAATATATATGCACATTTTTTACCAACGTATATGACGAGGTTTTATATATCTTTGAGTACGAACTGTCGGAAAAGGTACGTGAAAACCTGATGATTCAATCGATACTTTTAACTATCTCGGTGTCATATTCCTGACTTGCTCAAGTAATAGTGAATAAATGGAAATGTTAAGTACTTGGAACTGACGAGGAAGAAATGCAAGGAGCCATATATTGAGATAACCAAAATCAGAAATACGAAACAGCTTGAAATTATACTCTAATGGTTTAAGAACGTGCTTTAATTCTAATAGAGCTGCCACTGTCTAGCTAGTGATTCCTTAATCACCAACTAACGGGTGTTATCTGTCGTGATTTTAATGGTCGTCGGCTCTAATAGGATTCGTAAAAAGCACCTTAAGGGAAGAGAATCATTTTATATTCTCCAAACTGGGACACTTCTTTCTCACGGATCATTTAATGTTTATTGATCAGTATATTTTACTCCAAGAATTCTTCGTCTATGCGCGCAAATCAATTTACAAGGAACTTCTATCTGAGTCTTGAAGAAATATTTATATATGCATCATCTATTGTATTGATAACTACACTTACATAAACTTTATTCATCTCTCTCTTTTCTCAAGGTCTGTGCTAAAATCAACCACAAAAACCTCTCAATACCATTTTGTTACAAGTGTAATCTCATAAAAACACTTACATTCACGAACTTTCTATTAAATGCTCTGTGAACTACGTTCAGGGTTTTGGTTTTTTATTAAAAACTACCAGCTTAAAATTGCATGTTGATAAATAAAATTCTTTTATAGTAACGGTTTAATTATACTTTTATTGCGTTCAAATACCAAATATTTGTTTCTGGAAATAGCTTGAATCATTTTATGTCACGTCAGATCAGGAGGTAAACAATTCTTTATTCATGTGGTAATTGACTTGTGCAAGCTTCTTTTTCATGAACGAGTACAAGAAACACAACGAAGCTCTTCTAGTACATGGTTGAAGCTGGAGTTTATCTGAGATAGTGTCTTCGTATTGATGTACACATTTAAATTTTAGGTCGCAATATGGCCCGACATATACTACAATGAAAGTGCTGCTGTGCTCAAAGGTGCACAAACAGCAACAGTTGGATCAAATCAATCCACAGCATATTTTTATCATTCAAAAAGCTTTACGGATAAAGGAGGATTTGCGTCTGCACAGCCATTTGTTGTTTTAAAACAAAACTCTCAGTGACCTTCGTCAACATGACGGAGCAGCAGACACTTGAACAAAAAGTTGTACTTCATCATAACTCAAGATACAAACTTTGTCATGCATCTCATCTTCTCACTACAACACAACTGTGTATAATAAAGCTATGTCGTATCCATCTAGCTAACAATAAAAGAATCTAAGTAAGTATCCCTGATCTCATTGCATGAATGAACGTCTCTTTCTGCCTCTAGTGTGTAACTATAAACTTTCTGCATTACACAACACTTTGACGAATGGCCATGGGATGTATGTCTAGTGTGTGTAGTGTTTGCATTCAATCGTACGTACACTGAATGACTGAATTATCATCGTAGTTGATCACTTCTTGTTATATAAGTTTCAGGTTGATTAAAATTCAGTATGTAAATATTGTCGTGTCACACCCTCACACCACAGCTACCTACATTAACCACATTCAACTCTCATTCAAAATTATCTAAATAGCAGTTATCGCTCTCTACCGTTAAAATCGTAGAATAATAAGTTAACTAACTGTCCCTTAATCTCGCACTCGTGTATTATCCCTTAATTAAGCTTCTACGCATTGTTGCTTATTTTTGCACCGACTCCATAAATAAATGAATTACTAAATGACAGAGCAGAAAAAAATTCTGTATAATATTGCACTACATGCTGCCTGATTTATACGACATCATTAACCTGACAGTCTCCATGAATATTGCGGATGTATAATTCAGTCTCGACGGGAAGAAGTACATGTTGATGAAGTGTTGGTTCCTCATAAATCATAAATCAACGCCTATCTGACGAAGTGGTTTCAATTAGAGACTTGCTTCCCGTATCTTCTAGATGATAATGGTTACTTCTGAGCGACTTAGCACTCAAGGAGAGCTTTCAATTGATGTTGGGTGGAAAATACAATTCACAACATCCTTCTCGGAAGAACTTGCTTGTTCCTAGATCTTAATGCGTTTTTTGTCTCTGTTCTTCGCTTGAAGAAGCAAATAAAGTATGTACACATCTTAGTTACTTTCTCTTTTACTTCCTCTCTTCAATTCTCACATGAATTTCCCACTAACAGCTTATATATACTTTCACCCGTTACATTAAACAACTTACATACTACATTCTCTATTTTCTATTTCTTCGTTCTATTTTTTACCCATGCACAGACTAATGCACTGCTGCACACACATAATATTTCTGTAAGCCGATATGTACAACATACATTATGCGAATCTCTCCTTCAAGAAAATAAGCAATGTGTATGAGTAGCAATGTATATTTCACTCGGTAAGTTATTTTTATGTGTACACACACAAGATCTCTAGACCTATTGAGCACACTACTACGTATGCGGAGCAGAAGACCAAGCGAACTTTCACTTTCTCAGTATACCCCGCTGATTAATATTTCTCCTCGTCTTCTCCTCACAAGTGCGACAGCGAGACTCTATATAATTCTTAAACGAAGCAACAACGCATCAAAAACTTAGGCTTTTCTACTTTTCAGCGAACAACCGCAAATAAGCTCGATAATCTGTGTCTGTGGTACCATAATATTTAATTTGTTGTTGGTTATGTAAGCAAAAAGTAAGATGCAGATGGCATTTCTAAGCAAAAGAAAGTTCTTCATGTCTTAGCTTGACGTGGAGACTACTTAATAATCACGTTTTAATCAACCGAATAAATCTCGGGGTTGTCCGCTAGGGCTTTACAAGACTTATTGTGTAGGTATGCAAAACCATTAAACCATATCATGAGCCAATATATAGTCACTAAAGAAGTCTTCAGTTCGTCCATTCCCTGCACAATTAACATTATACTTCCTCGTCAGCAGCATTCTCCGTGATCAGTTCAAAGATATGTAATATGCATACGTAGTTTATTGGCCATTTCTCCGACCCTGGAAAGGAGAGTATAGCATAATATTATGCAACTACGTTATCGACAACGTTATATATACATGTATATCTGCATCGGACACTACGAAGCTCTCTTCGCAGCCAATAAATTCCCAAACTTTCTCTGTTCACTCCAACTTTCATCTGACTTTCAGCATCCCTCCCTGGTTTATGTACAATGGAAACATAGGTCAATCAATATTCCCAGAATTCTACTCAAAATGCGACATTATGACACGAGGAGCATTATGAATCTTGTGTTGATCTACAAATCACTTTTATGTTTACAACTTTCTTCACTTGTCGTTTTGCATGTTCGACTTGTTACACGAAAGACCAAAACAAACACGCATTATTATTCCTTGTTTTTGAATCGCGTGAAATTGATTTCTTTGAGGAATTTAATTTTGAGTTTCTTTTACGGTCGTGATACAGAACGCGTAGATATTCGCAGAACTGTACGCAGCTTATAAAACAAGCATGACCATCACATTCCAATTCAGACCTAGTCGCAGCTCTTCTAATAATATTTTATAGTAATAACTTTTTTAGTTACGTCATTATTAATGAAATTAAAATCTTCATGGATTTTCTTGCTTTTATTCAAGATATGGAGTTTCTTATTAAAATAAGCTTTTGGCAATTCTTTCCTCGAATTGAACAGACTCTTATTGTTGAGTGAACAAGCAAAGCTCCTTTCCCTTCAATGGGGACATAAAACATGGTTGGTATTTCGAAAAATGTGAATAATATTTGATATTGTAATCTAAATAAGACTACCAAGTTTAGTATTGAAACCGTAACGAGATACATCAAGTAAGAAGGATCGATATCAATAAACACTTGTTAATAGTTCTCTACTCGTTTAAATATACGTACAAAAAGTACAAATCCAGTAAATATTCTTCAACGAGTTCCTTCCCGACCTTTCTTTCTTTCATTCTATGAGCGATTATTACTTCAACACTAAAAATACAAAAAGAAGAAACGTTCTTACATTCATGACATGAAATGTCGATCTGTAAAAATAAATAAGTTTATCAGCATGTTTACGTACACAAAAAAACACCAAACTTACCAAAGTTAAAAATCTCCTCGCCTTCTTGACACGCAAGCCTTGAACACTTAATGAACCGATCATCGTCTTCATTAGCACTTTCTGGAACACGCGATGACTTATGTACATCTGCACATGAAACAATTTGGACTCACAAACAAGAACACTATAATTGCATTGTATATTTTGCAAAGAAAACTGCCAAGTCTTACTAAACCACTACCAGTAAATTTTCATTCAACGCATCTTTGAACTTGAAAACCAATTCTGCCCCGTCAACTGATATTGACACATGGATAAGGTCAGTTTTACTCACAGACTTCGTAGATAGTGTCACTACTTGAAATGCCAAGCACCTTCACAATATTCGTGTGCAAGGGAAACGCAGCCTTTTCAGTCCGATTATCCTCCGGGCATGTCTTTTCATCGTAAAGACGTGTCATAAAATACTCGACGCTGCAATGTTTGCTGAGCCAACTGTCACTCTCCGATTATTCGAAGAAGTCAGAATTCCACACCACAGCTTTCCACGCCAAGAAACGAAATCTCCCAGCATACTTTACTTATCATACTCCTTAAGACTTTTAACCACTCACTCTGATTTTACCTCAAACGCTCAACGCTATATATTATTACCTAGCTCACTTCTATTTGTCAGTAGTTGGTAAAGTCAAAAGTGGTTTCTCTGTCAGTAACTTTCTACCTGCTCTATATTTGTTTTACAGCCCCAATTCCCTTCATATTCTTTATACCATCAAATGAAAAACATACTGTGACATTATTTCCCTTTTATTGTTTCAGCCTTCTGTCTTCGTCTTCCTGCTCATTCATCTTTTTTGCAAGAGTGCACTTAAAGCTTTAGCTTAAAGATTCTTATGGGACTTTCTCCACGATCTCAACTTAGCAGAAATGCATAAAATATCCCCTGTGACTCTGCTTTCTTCAGATCTATCACTATAATTTCATTTGTCACGCAATATTTCCCCCAACCCTGCTATATATATATTTTTTTCTGCTGTGCAAGTGGCATGTTACATTTCATTTTTGAATAAAGTAGGGAAAATTTTGCAGATTTCATTTGCTTGGCCAGAGTTTATGGCGTAGCATTTTTCAAACATCCGTGTATTTAATGTGGTTCAGTTTTTCTACTAGATTTACATATCAATGTCACATAAAAGGTTTTGTCTACTAAGAGAAAGTGAATTTAAAAAAAAACTTCATTCACGGTAACTTTTGAATCTCCCGTGACGAATAAAAGCAAAAGGGTATTCCCTTATAAATTATAAAGTTATGTATTGAAGTTCATAACTATAACTATATATAGTTAGTCCAGACTCCAGAGGATATTCTCATCGTAATATGTTACGAATTGCCCTTTGTACCAGACTCGACGAGAAATAAGAGTTAAAAGGGGACAAAGTCAAATAAAGAAGTCAAAAAGCACCTTAAGAAGTACACAAGAAAGAATCAAAAACAACATAATATTATTGTTTCGCATATTTCTGCGTAGATAAGCCACACGATACGCTGCTGCTTTCATCTTGTCTTCTAACAAACTGTTCCCTCTTTGTTATTTCTCAGTTCCCATCAAACATACACCACGATGGATAATATGTATTCTTTTAGAGACAATTTCTGATAGCTAATGGTATTTATTTAACTTGCGTCGTACTCTTTTACTGAAATTGTTGCGTTCCTTCATAAATTTGTGTCAACCCACAAGGACAAAATTGAAAGTCAGAAGTTATACTCCATTAAGACCACATCATTTTGCGTGTCACGTTTCACAAACACCAAATACATTTGGTAATATCTCAGATTCATGTTCGCGAAAGTGTTTAAATCCTGCAAGTGAACTGATTTCGTTTTTCGATCTTTGTCTTGTACTCCTGTTGTATGTCATAAAATAAAAAAGATAGTTAATTTAATAGAATATCTTTATTCTTTATCGAAACCTAGTTGGGCAATATGTATTCATAGCGTATGGAGGGGATGCGTGGACATGGAGGAAACAAACTCACACAGGGTGTGGCTTGCGAATATGATGGGGAAATATGTCCGAGATGCATTTATGACATTATGATCTCTAGAGAAATTCTCATAAGAGCAGAAATATATTGGATATTCTTGTGGCGCAATGCCCATGCCAGCCAGGTAGAAAGGCCATGCAATACTTTCTCAAGGTGTATGTGTTTTGGCTAAGTCAGGACATCGTTCACAAGTGAAAATTGACACGCACAAGACTTTCTCCGCCTGATAAATTTTTTTACGAAAAATTGAAGAATTAGTGGGGGATTGACGTCACCTTAAATCTCTTTTAATCTTACCTGTCACAACTCTGTCCTTTCTTTCGTCCCATCCTTTCCCCATCAAAAACCCACTTTGACATTAAAGCATTCTCGCTAAATAACTTTTACCTTTTAGAACTGTCCTCAGGGAAAATTCCCGAGGAAAAAATGTCGTGTAGTCTTCATCAACTTACGTTCTTGTCTTATGTGGCTTGAATAAGCGCATAATTTGTTTTGACTTCTATCGGCTTGCTAAGTATGAGTAACGCTCTTCTTTTTTTAAAATATCAGGCGCTACCTCCTCCTAAAACCGTGTTTAGCGTAATCTTCAATATTGTGAACAGAATTTATATTTGTTTACAAATTCCTGCATATATGAAGTAATGAGTATGAAGACACAATACCTCTATTGTAGCATTGTAGCTTGTTCGTTTTGCAGGTAGAAAATCCGATGGCATTGGAAATTTTGAAATGATAAATCTGTTAGCTTGTAGAATCTTTCAGATATGTAATCCATTGAAGTGTGCTTTTATTGTAATATTTATAGCTTATTACTACTATAATAATATTCAAATTTACTCTGAAAAAATGCAGATTATATTACAGAAACATTTCAAATAAACGTAACCTATTTTATAATAGAGTTCAAGAGTTGTCTTTTGAGAGTGTCAGGAGTAAGTTACTCGAAGAATGAAAATAATATTTCTTTGTATTTTGGCCAGTCATAAAATACGTACATTGCACTTTCCAGAAGTGGGAATAGGTAATTATTGTAAGCTAATACAAACTTAAGCTAGTCAAATGCGTCGCCACCAATAGTGACGTAAGTATAATTAGTTTTGTTTTTGAGCTCTAATAATGTGTTTGATGCATGCAAAATTTTGCGTTATGTTGGGTAAGGCACACCTCTTGAATAATGCAACAACACAAGAGAGAGAGAGAGGTTTACTTTTCCTTTTTACTCGTTAAATAATAGACTCAACAAATCATCAGCCACAACTTAGAAGCATGCAACTCTCTAATCGTCGTATATATTTTAAAGAATAATTTAATAAATTAACAGTGAAAAGTCCCTTGGATTGAGATCAATTTCAGAAACGCAATTAACGCATACGTATTCGTTCATGTTAGAAATACACAAGAACGAGTTTGACGGTGTTCAAGATAAGGACACCTTTGTTATTATAAAAATGCAAAGCATTCACTATTACCTAAACGATCCGTTTAGTTACTTTTGTGAATTTAAACGCTTCTCCAGGTAATCGTTTTTTTTCTAAAAGCTATATTAAAGTCAAGCCTGAGGGAGTTTCCTTTGAACGGGGTTTGAAAGTTTACGAGGACACTCTGACAGAGCAAAGTGAACAAAAATTCATCATTCTCAAAAATGTTTTCTGATACTAAAAATAATATAAGAATATTTCATGACAAGTACTTGAGATTCGAGTGTATCATAAAAAACCTTCCGATGGAATAATTTTCGTCCACCTCCTCGAATCTCTTCAGACTAGTTCAGACAATATAAGCTTTTTCCGTCTGTAGGTGAAAGTTTATCTTTTTCAACGACTCATCGAGAAGCTCTTATAGATCTATTTTAATAGTCAGCCAGACAGGTAGACTTTTATTAATTTCGTATTGAAACCAAATTGGACGACCTGAAAATCTAAGAATCAAAAGTAAAAGATAAGACGATTAGCTACCGCAACCACCAGCATAAACACAAGTAGATAAGAAGTATTCATAGTTTTTCAAGTACTCATTAAATGCATAAATACATACAAGTTTTCATAGTAGGATTTTGTGGTGCTGAGTACTTATAAAATACACGGAAAAGTACATAAGCAGCCTAAAAAACCGATGACGCAGCATTATAGATTGTAAACTGAAATTCTCCTGATTTTCTTTCTGTCTATAGAAAAGCTAGAGAACAAAATCTTCCACGTTGTTGTTCTTGTTCTCATTAGTACATTACATAACATGTACTTTGTAAGAACCTTTATAATTTACGTAACTTTTGACAGACTCATTTTCTTTTAGTTTCTAATGGAATCCCTGACAGAACAAGGAAGAACAGTTGAAAAATGGTGTAATCTTCAGCACTATAAGAATTATATCAGTCCTATATAAGGTCACATCAATACATTATTGCATGTCTGGAAAAAGGCAGAAGTAACCATTAAATTTATTATTCACGCTGCGTTTGCTATTCAATTCGTGTAATTCGTAACATGATCCAGAAGAAACACATGAAAGACGACTGGATGTGAATACAGGTGTGTATTAAAAGATAACCGTACACAGAATCGATACAGACAATGATAACTAATAATAATAATCAGGATGTAGTCACACTCGTCATCCCACTGACTGGAAAGGTCTTTCCATGTCGCACGTTTCTGACACCTCCTGTCTCCTCTGAGTGTGATGAGTTCCTCTCAGGAATTAATGAATTTCTTGTTTCATTTCATGAGATGCTTGTTATAAATAATTCCTAAATAGGAATCTCATCAGCTCAATGTCATTGTCGAAGATAACATATTATACCTTTGAAAGACATAGAACACATTTCATAGTAATATATATGTGACTTTTTGCTTGCTGACTTACGTGTCATTCATCAAAAGTCAAACACAGCAGTTCATTGATACATTCAAAGTTGGAATTTTAAAAACACAAGTCACGTTTATTTTCTATGGAACACGATGTATAATAAACTGTTTCTATACATTTGGAGGAGCCTTTTCCAGACATTCCAATTCGACCTCATACTTTCCCTGCTATAGTGAAAGTAACTCATTTCAAGGTTTTCTTTGCGATTGCGGTCAGGTAATGCGAATCCTGTTGAGTAAGCCAACTAACACAAGGTTGTTTTAAGTTGAGTCTAACAAACTTCATTTCCAATCTGTAGATAAACCTGTGGGTAAACAATATGTTTAATTGAACAACACAGTTTTTAATGGTTTCAGTTTCCAAGCTCTGAGAATTCCGCAATCATTAGGTTATTCGCTGAAAACTTCAAGGCCAAAGCTAACGCAAAAGTATATAGCAAGACCTAACGTTTTACGTACGGATGAATGGTATACCTATATATACAGACAGGTTTAGAGTAAGTATCAGAAATCTTAATTATCCACTCGCATGTTTAAACAGTTCCGAATAAACGCAAATTATACTTTCACCGCCTGGCAGACGCAAAGTTCCAATCAGAGTCACAAATATAAATTAACCCTGTTAGTTCCAGCGAAGTCTGAAATTACCAATCACTAATTAAGAAGACACAGCTGAAGTTACAAATGATTGGAAACTATAGAAAGCAACTAATACCTACTACATAATAACACCCTCACATTGGCAATTGCTTCATTTTACTCTGATCCATTTTAATGAAGTATAATTATTAAGGCAATCAAAATTATCACCGTTGATTAAGAACTTCTCCAGTAAAAGACGATTGATTACATCTCATAGTCGTTTTTGATCAACTAAAGTAACTACGCATTTACACTTTCAAACCATTTAGACACTTTAATTACAACCCTCGACGGAGGCCAGGAGCATAGTGTACCAATGACCAAGTAGTGTACAGGATCTCGCACAGCAGTCTCTCGCGATTCCGAATCTAAGCAGGAAGTAATCCACTTAATCAAGTTACACAAGGATTACTCTCCACATTAAAATATATATTTACTCTAAACTATATGTGCAATAATATACACAAGCAAATGATAAAACTTGTATAGCTTAGAGCTTCACCCGCAGGAGGATCGCACAGCTAACCATCTTGAAATTTATTCCAAGACACGGCTTGCTTCGAGAGTCCAAAAATGCTTTTCATGCTCATATGCATTGAGATGGGATTGATTGGTTGAGACTTCCATGTGGCTCCTGTTGACGAAAAGAATAAATATTTACTCCATTCTGATTGCTTACTTCTCTTAGAGTTTGAATAGGATACGTAAAGGAACAGTGTGTGCCAACAAATCATCACATGTATATATTTTGAAGAGATACTTGAAAACTTTTCTTTCTGTGTTTCAGAATCACCGAGACAGTCAATGTATGGATTTGAACCTGTTGGTTGAACTGACATACCCATTGAAGTTTTCAAAATGACGAGATTGAAAAACTAAAACAACTAGCCAACTTCCAAGAACCTCAAATCTTACTTGTTGTGATGACCTAAAGGGTAAACGGTAAAATGTATTCAATGAACCAGGAGACACTAAAGTGCGTGTTTCATTAATCTCTTACAAGACCAAACTACTTTTCTTGTTCTGCCGGAACACACACACACATAAAAATATCTTGCAACCTTAATACCCACCCACATATATCAATACATCTAATCGAAACTCGAGAAAAATGTCATCCCACAAGAAGCGTCTTCCCGAGCGTATAACTTTTGACAGATTGAGAAATTGAAATTGAAGCGAAAGTGCAAAAGTGTTATTGTAACATAGATGTTCTTGAGACTTAAACGAATCTGGACGAGAGGAAGTTAAGATACTTATGCATTTATTCTGCGTCCCTGTTGTGTGTAATCTAAGGATTTAAACGAAACAAGCTGTGCAATACGCAGCAAGGCGTCTCTAAAAAAACCGAAAGGAGACAGACCAAAACTTCAGCAATAAAAGTTCCCCATCCCTCGGGTATTATTAATGGTGTTCATGTGAAGTCTCAATTTAGATCTGGAAAAAGTCTGAGGGCTACTGCTGTGTGCGTCTTTAAAATACAGCAGAATCATAGCACAGAAAGACGGAATACGGGAACTCACACATGTGTAACCCTTCAAGTCATGAACTTCTGGAGTGGCACAAATGAGAAGAACGTATGAAAGTACAACATACAATGATCAAAGAACTAAGCCAACTCGGTCTTTTCCACTGGAGATAGTGAGCCAATTCAGCAGTGGACGTCTTCTTGAAGCCACGACAAGAACCTATGTTCATGTTCAAACTCGACTTGACTACACTGTATGTATAGTTTAGCTCCCCCATCAACATATATAGCGCATCTTCATTTATTATCTCAGTCACGACACACACATGCGGCAAGTGAAATGGCCCTAATTTTGACTTCTCTATCTCTCTATTAATTTTGAGGTATTCGAAGAATAGTCGTGGCACGATTTAGTTTTAATGCGCCCGAAAATATTACGCGCACTTGAGAGTTGAGAAAGCTGCTCTCCCAGAAAAGTAAAAGTGAACGGCGAAAGCAAGAAAGACCGGATTTCCATGCTCTATAGCTTCTATGTACACTTTTCTCTGCTCCCACGCGACATTTGACTTGACACTTAAGATAATCCTATTTCTTAGTATTTATATAAATGATAATCGTACTTATTCCTAAGTCGATGTGACCCAGTGTGAGTGCTTCCCATAGTAAGTGTACATGTTTATCATATCATAGATATATATACATACTGCGGTGGACACTGAAGTGGATGATTTTATCTTCAAGTGGTGATATGTTCATTCACGCTTTCATAGATCCCAAATCTCACAACAAAATCCTTAAAGAAAAGAATTGATTCCATAGTGTGATTCAGACGAAAGCTTGTAAAGTCTTACTTTCACTTACTTCCGAGAAATGTACATAGACGGCTGGAGTTTCTCGAGTGAAAGCCAATCCTGCTCACTGGTTACCCCAAAATCTTCCTAAAAAGAGAGCAACAGTCTATCTCCCTCTACAAACTTATCTATCGTGATTCCACTCACAACCTCCTTCCAACTCTAATTGAAGTAAATCTACAGTTAAGTATACTTACATGCATTTCTCCGCTCCGGAATACTCCAAATACAAATTGTAAGTCCCCGCAACCCACAAATAGAACTATATCAGCTAGCTGCAACGCAACAATATTCTTTATGGAATACTCAGAATCATTAAACATTGAGAATTAGAATTGATATGAAAGCATTGCGTGCAGTTCCGTACATTCTAGAACACAAATGGTTATCGATTCATATATTGCGTTTCTATACATGAAGCAGGAAAAGGGCAGTTCAGAAACTACATTATACAGTGATTGTGGACTACACAAGATACACTTCAAGTGACTAAGTAGCTCTTTTCTCTTCTCTATCACATCCATTCGAAGTGAAAGCAAAGTGTCATTCGCACAGACTCAACAACATATATACTTTCTACTTAGAAGACACTCTTTTATCCCAAAATATTTGTTGCTGTCATTCAACTCTCGGAAGGATTTGCCCACTTTCCCTTGTCTGAAGTCTCAACGGAGTTCCTTTAATTCGAGATGCGCTCAGAGACCCAACTAGAATTTTAAGCCGTCGATTAACTCTTTGTGCTTTCAGTATTTTCTCGTTTACTCAGCAGAACAACGGGCTTTTCTCAGTTGATAAATACACAATACATACACTCGCTCTTCTGAAGCTGTGCCACACAGTGCGAGTGTAACGAGATTATATTATATAGATTCTTGACTTGCAAAGGCCACAGCACTCATCTAATGTGAACTGCCTTTTTGTGGGCAATACTTTTTTTACACGAGCCAACTGCTGGAGAGTTTTTCTTTTCAGCACAGAATTATCTAACAATCATCATAATCATAGAGAGTAGACTCTCTGCGATTGTGTGAACATCTTTTAATAACCTTTTAGCACTAACAATCATTATACATCATACAAAAGCTACTATTATCTTTATATCTGTCTGATAAATTGCAGAAGAACTGAATCAATGATTATTACACTGTTTGTTGAGATAGTTGAATTAAATATTATGACTCAATGATGGGATACTCTGAAGAAAATTTCACCAATAAAAAAGAAATGATGAAAGCTACAGTTTCCTCGCTGTCTCAAATGGTGGAAGGAATGATTGCTGACAGCTCATGGGACATTTTGTCATCCACCCCTCCTCCTTCTTCTAACTTCTTCTTGGGCCACACAAACTTTTCATTAAATGAAGAGCTCTTCGTGGCCAATAATGAAAGTTACGATCTTGGAACAACAGATTCGCCAGATCACTCTGACACATCTGGCGAGCTAGGGATGCACCCTTTGAATTGGGGAAATGTGGCTTTGGTCTGCGTCTTTTGCTCCATCATTGCAGGCACTGTGGTAAGCTGCAAAACCTTCTTTTGGCTTTCTCTCTAATTGTTCAACTTTCTCACAGTACTTTGAAGATCAACTGCGTTTGTGTTTACGATTAGACGAAAGGAAACTGTCTTCAAGCTTAATTACGCTACTATTTCTATCCACACGCCAACCACCCCATAACACGATCACCTTAGCTTTCTGACTTTCACTAAACTAGTCCATGCACTCTCTCCCATATGTGTAAAGCGAGTGAGTGCTTCCTACATTAATTCAATTCTCAACAAGACCTCCCTGGACTCATAAATTCAATGTGAACACGTTTTCTCCGTTACATTTTACAAAGTCTTAAAGTATTCTGCATGCTTTCTTTCTTACTACCTTCACCACCACAGGGACCCCCAATAATTTATTCGCTCATGACTTTCTTAACACACGATCTATTTCCGAAAATTCTGCGTAACGGAAATATAGTTAGAGATGCACATATATATGTGTACATATAGTTGGAATCAATGAAGATAATGAAGAACGTATAATATATTGGAATAACTTCAGTTAGAGAGCATAGCCTCAGGTTAAAACCTACCACAGTCACCAACTCCTCTGAATAAGCTCACAAAAGCGTATAACTTCTTTCACATCCCTTGAACTCACAGCACCACTGCTCCAAATAATTTCTTTCCATTTCAATTTCACGGTAGTTTCTTATCTTGAATGGCTCATCGTTATCATGCTACTACTCCGTCAATTATACAGACTCACAAGGAAACAATGAATTCCCTCGTAATTTAGATGCTCTGCACAAGACCTCGCCCTTTCATTACGTCCAAAACTTAAAATCTATTTCCTCTTTTTTCATCTTTTTGTGATGAGCATAATACCTTCGTGAAAAGACAGGAGAAGGCTGAATACACAGAGAGGACTCCATGCTGAAGTCCATATCTGTGTCCTCCATTGTACATTTCGAACTCTCATGACAAGATCATTATGATCAAGTTAGTTCATACTTGAAAGGATTTTTTCGATGTAATAAATTAACGTTATCTTTCCGGGAACGAAAAAGTATGAAACGATGATGATGATGATGATGGTGATATGAAGAGTCTGAACAGAAATATCCTTCTAACTAGATCTCTTCTTGTTCGTCTGTCCTCCTCCAAATCAAAGGAGAATGACGAAGTCCATTAAATTAGACTCGAGCACAAAAACTCCCTTTCCGCTTCGACATTCAACTCCATCAATCTGCTCTGTAATATGTTTTACTTTCACCTCTCCAAGGTCCTTATATATAATATCATCGTTCCTTGGCAGCCTGCCTCGTATCCTTCCCTTAGATTACCTCCAACCACACTGAAATCTTGGGAAAGTAAAATATTTACTTGCCAGTGATGTGAATCTCACTTGGCTTAAGATACCTACTATAAGGTACTTTCACCACCACCGTACCTTCTCCACATATGGTGAATGCACAGCTTACACCATACACACACGTCAGTCCCCATACGCCAACTACTCACGGTTATTGTTAGAGTTCATGTCGACGACATATCTCTGTGTTGTTGTACACCTTGTAAACGACAACAAATCGGACTTAAGGAAGATCAATCGATGGAATTTTTACTTTCGACTTCTTTCTCCTCAAAGCTCCTTCCTTTTATACATGTTTAATATATCCTCTTGTGTATATATCCCTTCACACCAACACACTCTCCATAAATCACATTTAAATTCGATTCTGATTGAAGCTCCATTTTTATTCCAGGGTGGAAACACACTTGTCATTGCTGCAGTTCTCACCACCAGACGACTCCGCACCGTTACAAATTGTTTCGTCATGTCATTAGCAGTCGCAGACTGGCTCGTCGGCGTTTTCGTAATGCCACCAAAAATTGTTTTGCATTTGTCAAGTAAGTCCCATCTCTATACTCACACTCTCTTTCTCTCTCTCTCCCCAGCCTTATTGTGTCTTCTTTCGCACATCATTGGTTCTTCAATACAATATCTCCTAGTAAAGACCTTGTAACCAGGATTCGTCAAGGAGATTGGGCAGGGGGTTAGTCCATAACTCAGGTTTCCCCCGAATTCGACAAAAATTTCACCTGGAGGAAACTTTGTTTAGACTGGCCTCCAGGTGTGACGTCACT
>Ga0194135_10000354_pt1 | contig 26717 bp, 28 predicted proteins | sample LitLau_LLRF_2013_FD_134024 | JGI IMG/M metagenome (GOLD analysis project Ga0194135, IMG submission 134024) | Freshwater sediment microbial communities in response to fracking from North America - Little Laurel Run_MetaG_LLRF_2013 (version 2) | ecosystem: Environmental > Aquatic > Freshwater >... | reverse complement strand
GTACTCGTGAGTACAACATGGCACTGGGCGAGCGTCGTGCGAAAGCCGTTCAACGCTACCTGGTTCTGCAGGGCGTTTCCCCAGCTCAGCTGGAGCTGGTTTCCTACGGTAAAGAGCGTCCAGTTGCTACTGGCCACGACGAGCAGTCCTGGGCTCAAAACCGTCGCGTCGAACTGCGTAAGTAATTCGTCATGCGAACGTGCCGTCGTGCTGTAACTATTTTGGCTCTCAGTCTCACGCCGCTTGCGGCGTGGTCTGCGGTTCCTGTGGTCGATAACAACTCCGGCTATAACAATAGCGGGAGCAGTTATCCGCCAGCGGGTTATGGCACGAACGGCGCCTATGCCGGGGGAGGGGTTTCGACCCCTGTCTCGGCACAGGGCGAGCTGTTCCAGCAACTGCAGCAAATGCAGGAGCAGATTGCACGCCAACAGGGTGTGATCGAAGTTCTGCAAAATGATGTAGCGCGCATGAAGCAAGAAAGCCTGGAGCGATACCAGGATCTTGATCGGCGCATAGGAAGCGGTGTTGCACCTGCCGCGACTCCTGAGAATTCTTCTGCCGGTGGCGATAGCAATGCCGCCGGAGCCGCAGCCGGCGCTGCTGCCCAGGCCCCAGCCGCCAGCAGCGAACCTGGTGATCCGGCCAAGGAAAAGCTCTATTACGATGCTGCCTTCGACCTGATCAAAGCCAAGGATTTCGACAAGGCCAGCCAGGCTTTCTCGGCATTCCTGCGCAAGTACCCCAACAGCCAGTACGCTGGCAACGCCCAGTACTGGCTGGGTGAAGTGAACCTGGCCAAGGGCGATCTGCAAGGTGCCGGCCAGGCATTTGCCAAGGTTTCCCAGCTGTATCCCAAGCACGCCAAGGTGCCGGATTCGTTGTACAAGCTGGCTGATGTGGAGCGCCGCCTGGGTCATACCGACCGGGTCAAAGGCATTCTGCAGCAGGTGGTCGCCCAATATCCGGGGACTTCCGCCGCTCAGTTGGCACAACGGGATCTGCAGCGCATGTAAGCGTGTTGGCAGCCGTTACAAGAAACCCGCGCTTGTCGCGGGTTTTTTCGTTAGAATTCACCCCCTTTTTTGAAACACGCTTCCTGGGATCTGCGCGATGGCGGGGTTCCTGGAAGTGCCTGACGGAGGCGGACAGCCTGTTTAGCTGTTACGCCCGTGGCGACTATGCAAGACACATTGAGAATTACCGAAGTTTTCTACTCGTTGCAGGGGGAAACTCGGACTGCCGGGCTGCCCACGGTTTTCGTGCGCCTGACCGGATGTCCGTTGCGTTGCCAATACTGCGACAGCGCCTACGCCTTCAGCGGCGGCACCCAGCGTACCCTCGACAGCCTGCTGGAGCAGGTTGCCGGTTTCCGTCCGCGTTATGTCTGTGTCACCGGCGGCGAGCCGTTGGCCCAACCTAATGCCATTCCCTTGCTCAAGCAGCTGTGCGATGCCGGCTATGAAGTCTCGCTGGAGACCAGTGGCGCGCTGGATATTTCCGAAGTGGATCAGCGCGTCAGCCGGGTTCTTGACCTCAAGACCCCGGGTTCCAAGGAAGCGCATCGCAATCGCTACGAGAACATCGAACTGCTGACCGCCAACGATCAGGTCAAGTTTGTTATCTGTTCCCGTGAGGACTACGACTGGGCGGTGTCCAAACTGATCCAGTACGGCCTTGAGCGGCGTGCGGGCGAAGTCTTGTTCTCGCCCAGCCACCATGATCTCAGCGCACGGGATCTGGCCGACTGGATCGTGGCTGACAACCTGCCGGTGCGACTGCAACTGCAGCTGCATAAATACCTTTGGAATGATGAGCCGGGGCGCTGAAATGACTGAGCAAGTACAGAACCAATCTTCGACCGAGAAACGTGCAGTGATCCTGCTCTCCGGTGGACTGGACTCGGCCACCGTAGTGGCCATGGCCCGCGCCGAAGGCTACCGCTGCTACACCATGAGCTTCGATTATGGCCAGCGCCATCGCGCCGAATTGCACGCCGCCGAGCGCGTGGCGCGGGACCTGGGCGTGGTGGAGCACAAGGTGATCGGCCTGAATCTCAATGGCATTGGCGGATCGGCCCTGACCGACAGCTCCATCGATGTGCCGGAAGCGCCCGGTGAGGGAATTCCGGTGACCTATGTGCCGGCACGCAACACCGTGTTTCTGTCCTTGGCCCTGGGCTGGGCGGAAGTTCTGCAAGCGCGGGATATCTTCATCGGCGTCAATGCGGTGGATTATTCCGGTTACCCGGATTGCCGTCCCGAGTTCGTCGCAGCCTTCGAGCGCATGGCCAACCTGGCCACCAAGGCCGGTATCGAAGGGCAGGGCTTCCGTATCCAGGCACCCCTGCAGAACCTCAGCAAGGCTGAAATCATCAAGGCCGGTGTGGGTTTGGGCGTCGATTATGGCCTGACCGTTTCCTGCTATCAGGCGGACGACAACGGCCGTGCATGTGGCAAATGCGACAGCTGCCGCCTGCGTGCAGAAGGTTTCGACGCGGCCGGTGTCAGCGATCCAACCGTTTATTTTTGATTTTTTTCATTTAGGGTGTTGAATTCCCGTTAGAAATCAGTATTATACGCGCCACCACACAGCGGGTCGTTAGCTCAGTTGGTAGAGCAGTTGGCTTTTAACCAATTGGTCGTAGGTTCGAATCCCACACGACCCACCATATTTTTGGCGGTTTAGAAAATCCGGAAGGCCCACGAAAGTGAGGATTTCCGGGTTTTTTTTTGCCTGCAATAAACCCGGATGTGGGGCATCAAAGTTCGATGCGCTCAGGAAGGCTATCAATGACTTGCGACAACTGCTCGTCTTGCGGTTTGTCCTGAGGCAGCGGTGTGCGGCGTGCCTGGCGGTATTCGCTTGGAGTGCAGCCGGCGAGCTGTTTGAAGGCCCGGGCGAAATAGGACGGGTCCTTGAAGCCGACCTCATAGCCGATGCTGGTGACGGGCATCTGGCTGTTGTCCAGCAGCTCTTTGGCGCAATCCATGCGCTTGCTCAGGATGTAGTCCATGAAGCCCAGGCCATGCACTTCCTTGAACAGGCGGCTGAAGCGGAATGTCGTCATGCCGCAGCGTTTGGCCAGTTCCTTTTGGTCGATGCTGTCGCGAAAGTGTTGGTCGATGTACAACAGCACGTTGCTCAGGGCTTGATGTTTCTGGTGTTCCGCGGTCAAGCGGATACTGTCCGGCAAGGACGGTCCGTGCTCGACCAGCAGCGTCTTGTTGCTAGCGCCAGAGTGACGCCGCAGCTCGCAGAGCTGCCTCAAGGCGTGCATGAAACGTTCGGTTTCCGCGGCGGACAGAGGCAGCACCATGTACTCCCAGACCCGCGAGCGCATCGCCCAGATGGCGAGCTCCTCGGAGTGCTGCACGGTGAACATGGCAATGGGAATGGAGGGGGCCTTGCGTTTGATCTCCAGCAGCAGGTTGAGGCCCGGCATGTCGGGGCGGTCATAGTGCATGCAGATCATGTCCGGCGTTGTTTGCGTAACCATCGCGGAAAAGTTGGCGTCCTTGGCCAGGCGGCAGTCACAGGCTGAGCGAAAATGCCCGATCAGCTCTTCAGCCGATCGGTTGCGAGTCAGATCAAACCATAACAGGCATGGTTTCTTGATCGCCTCAGATTTCATTGCCTTAGTCCTTTCAACTGCCACGCCGCCTCTTTCCGAGGTGCAGGCATCGCACGCCTCTATAAATGCCGGGGATAGTGTTTCCTCACCACTCGACGATGACGGAGACGAGTCTCCGAGTATTGAAGATCAACTGCGTTCATCGTTGCTCCTTAGCCTTTCGCTTCTGCACAGGGTGTTGTGCATGCGACTAATTTTCCTTGTTCACCATCGCAAAAAAGTCCTAGTTATCGACAATAAACTCCTAACCCTCGCTGCCGTCCCTGACTAGGATTCTTTACAGCGGTGGATCAACTAACCGCTTGAAGTATCGTCCTTTAATGAGGTGGCAAGATGAATCTGAAATCGATCGAAACCTCGGTTATGGCATTCATCAAGGATGAAGACGGCTTGACCATCGTGGAATATGCAGTGGCTGGGGGGCTGATAACTCTTGGGGCCGTTGCTGCGTTTGTAACCTTGGGTGGCAACGTGAGTACCGCTATTACCAGTCTGGGGTGCGCAGTACAGGGCAAGACCTGTTGATCCAAGTGGTTGCGCTGTGGTCTCAGTCCTGGGTTGGAGTGGTTCATTGTGTCTGTGCCGCCAGCATAGCTGGGCTGGACGCTGGGGATCGATCTGCGTCAGGCTGAGGTCCAGCATGTAGTAAGGATCAATATTCATTTGCGCAGTGTCTGGTTCCTGGCTGTGATCCTGCTCGACGCCGGGTGACCGCACGGCGTTGGTTAGGCGCTGTTTAAGTCTGACCCAGCTCGCAGTTGTTCTTCCCTGCCCAGCAGTATCGCTGCTGCACCGCCTGCCTGAAGATCTAATCCTCATATACAAAACCCAGCTTAGTTCGTTCTGCACCATGCGCCATTCGACGATCGTGGTGGCGAGCGCTGTTCTGCTTCTATCGTCCTGCTTTCGGGGCGATTTCTTAATGACTGAGAATGCGTGGTCATGTTGTTTGTGAATGGTTCCCTACTCAAGTTTTTACTGACTAATCAGGCCGTTGGCCCTGTGTTTAGTTGTTTTTTTCTTAGTTGCAATAAAGTCCTAGCGATCAGCAAAAAACTCCTAACCCCCTCATTCTCCTCCTGACTAAGGTGTGTTCCAGGTAGTGCGAAAAGTGCTGCTCTTGAAGTCAATCACTTGAGTGAGGCAAACAAAATGAAACTGCAATCGATCAAGACCTCGGTGCTGAAATTCATCAAAGACGAAGATGGCCTGACCATCGTCGAGTATGCAGTGGCGGGCGGGTTGATAACCCTGGGTGCTGTCGCCGCGTTCATCACGCTGGGCACCAACGTGAAAACGGCGATCACCAGCCTGGGCTGCGCTGTTCAAGGCAAGACCTGCTAGCAGAGCCAACTCCACAGAGGATTGCGGTCATGGACAAGGAGCCGTTTGTTGCTGTGGTGTTGCTGCTAGGGCTGTTGAGTGTGGCGGTGGTCGGCGATCTGCGCCGCCACCGCATTCCCAATGTTCTGATCTTGCTCGGCCTGTGCCTGGGACTGGTGGGCCAGGTTTACGCCGCGGGTTTAACCGGGTTGGGCCACGGTTTGTTGGGCATGCTGATCGGTTTCGCGGTTTTTCTCCCGATGTATGTCTTTGGAGGAATGGCCGCCGGAGACGTCAAGCTGATGGCCATGGTCGGCACCTTCCTGACTCCGCAGGGCGCCTTGTGGGCTGCGTTCTTCAGCCTGATTGCCGGTGGTTTGTGTGGCGTATTGATAGTGCTGGTACGTGGCCAGGCCCAGCAGACCGTGGGGCGTTACTGGCTGATGCTCAGAGCCAGGGCTTACTTCGCGCCTGCAGCCGATGAAGTGGCGGGCAAACCCTTTCCTTACTCGATCGCGGTGTTGCTTGGCACGTTGATCAGCATCTTCTGGTTGCCATTCAGTCACTAGCTCGGGAGAACACTATGTACGCCATGAGTAATAGCCGTGTGTCCTCCTCTGAACGGGAAGCGGTGCAGCGGCTGGCCCCACAGCCATGCACGATTCTCGAAACCGGACTGGCGGACAACTTTCTCGGCGATCTGGTGTGCAAGCATCTTTACGATGCCGGTGTGCTGGACATGTCGCGGCTGGTGGAGCGCCTGGCGCTGACGGGGGCGGTACTGGAGGAGGTACTCACCTTCCTGCGCAAGGACCGGCGGGTCGAGATACTCGGCCAGGCTCCTGGCCAGGCATTGCGCTACGGGTTGACCGAGCGTGGTCGTGCTGCTGCGCGTGATGCCCTGGCGCGCAGTGGCTACATCGGTGCCGCGCCTTTTCCGGTGAGTGCCTATCGCTCCCTGATCAAGGTCCAGACCATTCACCATGGCCGTATCAGCGCGCACGACATGCATCGCTCCTTTGGTGCGATGGTGCTCGCTCAGGACATGCTCGACCAACTGGGCGTCGCCTTGAATTCCGGGCGCGCCATCATGATTTACGGGCCAGCCGGCACCGGCAAGACCTATGTCAGCAGCCGGCTGATCCGCCTGTTTTCCGAGTCCATCTGGGTGCCCCACGCCATTGCCATCAATGAGGCGGTGATCGAGATTTTCGATCCTCAGGTGCATCGGCGCCTGGATGACGATGAACAGCAGAACAGTCTGTTGCTCGACCAAGGGATCGACCGCCGCCTGCTGCACTGCGAGCGTCCGCTGATCATCACCGGCGGCGAGTTGACCATGGAGCAGCTGGATGTCCGCTATGACCCTTTCACTCGCCTGTATCAGGCGCCATTGCAGCTCAAGGCCAGTAACGGCTTGTTCATCATTGACGACATGGGGCGCCAGCGCATGGCCCCGGCGGAATTGTTGAATCGCTGGATCGTGCCGATGGAAGAGAAACGCGACTTCCTCAATCTTGGCGGTGGGCGGCACTGTGAATTGCCTTTCGACCTGATCCTGGTGTTTTCCACCAACATCAATCCCCTGGAGCTGGCGGACGAAGCGTTTCTGCGGCGCATCGGCTACAAGCTGCAATTCGGTTATCTGAAGCCCGAGGAATACCGGCGCATCTGGATCCAAGAAACCGAGCGGCTGGGTGTGCCTTACGACCCCCAGGTACTTGGCTACGTGCTCAAGGAACTCTATGGCGCGGAAAACATGCCCTTGGTGCCTTGCCACCCTCGCGACCTGTTGAACATGGCACTCGACCGCCAGCGCTATCTGGGCGGCTCCGGTCCGCTGACGACCCGGGAGCTGGAGTGGGCGTGGCGCAACTACTTCGTCCAGCTCGACTTTCTTGGATAAGGAGACACTCCCATGAGCTCTCGCACATTCACCCTTATTGCCTTGTCCCTGATCCTGGGGCTGGGCGCGGCATGGATGGCCAACAACTGGCTCAATGCACGGCTCAATGTCGGTCCCGACGACAACCAGCGCAACGTGGTGGTGGCCAATGTCGAGATAGCCTTCGGGCAGATGGTCGAAGCCCAGCAGGTGGGGCTGGTGCGCATGCCCAAAGATGCGGTTCCGGATGATGCCTTCGATTCCACCGACAAGGTGGTGGGCAAGATCGCCACCTTCTCCATGTTGCGCGGCGACATCCTGCGCGGTGCGCGGCTGGCCGAGCACCTGGGCGGCAGCACTCTGGCCTCGCTGATCGAACCTGACAAACGTGCCATATCGGTACGGGTGGACGATGTGGTCGGCGTCGGCGGGTTCCTGCTCCCGGGCAATCGGGTCGACGTCCTGGCCACCCGCCAGACCGGCAATGATGGCAATGCCGAATCCAGGACCATTCTCGAGGATCTGCGGGTACTGGCCGTGGACCAGACGGCCAGCACCGACAAGACCCAGCCTGTGGTGGTGCGTGCGGTGACCCTGGAGATGACGCCGGTTCAGGCGGAAGTCCTGGTCAAGGGCATGACGGCGGGCAAGCTGCAACTGGCCCTGCGCAATCCGCTGGATAACAACAAACGGCCTTTGCCCGTCGAGCCGGTGGCCATGGCTCAGGAAGCGCCGGCGCCCGTAGCGAGCAAGCCGGTCGTGCATCGGCACGCCAGTCCAGTGGCCGCCGATATCACGGTAATCCGCGGTGTCGAGGTCAATGTCATCAAGGCTCTTTAGGCGGTTCGGGCTGGACAGAGGCAGAGCGAGAAGGGGAGGGCTTGAAGATGAAATCGTGTATCCGGCAGCCGCTCACCGCGTTTCCGTCCAGTCAGCGCGGGGCAATGATCATCCTGGTGGTGATCGCCATGGCCTCGCTCCTGTTGATGGGAGCCCTGGCACTGGATGGCAGCCATATGCTGCTGAACAAGACGCGCCTGCAAAATGCGGTGGACGCGGCGGCGCTGAGTGGCGCCAAGACCCTGAGCATGGTGCCGGGGGTGACCGGTGCCGCAAGCCTGACCCAGACCGCCGCGTTGGCCACCTTGACGCTCAACGCCAATGCATCCGGCAACCAGGAGCTGGCGAATGCCATTGGCGGTAACGCTTCGGGGTTTGCCAAGGTGGAGCTGGCCTCCAGCGTGTATGGACCTTTCTCTTTTCCCGGGCCGGCCAATGCCAGCTATGTCCGGGTCACGGTAACCAACTATCCCTTGAGCAGCTTTTTCTGGGGCGTGTTTCAGGCCTTGGGCAATGGCGGCAGCAAGTCGGTGGCCGCCGTGGCGACCGCGGGCCCGAGCCCGACCAGCCCGTGTGACTTGACGCCGTTGATGGTGTGCGGCGATCCCAGTAAGAACAACCCGGCCACCGGCATGTTCTGGGGCTACAAGTTCGGCGATCTGCAGGTACTGAAAACGGCGGCCAACAACAATTCGGCCATCGGCCCCGGGAATTTTCAGCTGCTGGACTTCGGCTCCGGGGGCAATACGGTCAGGCAGGGGCTGGCGGGTGGAATCAACCAGTGCAACGGCGTGGGCTCCACCGTCCAGACCAAGCCGGGCAACACCGTCGGGCCGTCCGCCCAGGGGCTCAACACCCGTTTCAACCAATACAGCGGCGGCCTCAGCGCGTCGGACTATCCACCAGACCTGGTGATTACCGTCAACGCCAAGTCGCTGACCTACACCGGCTCTCCGGCGCAGATCCAGTACAACGGGCAAGCGGTCACCTCGAGCAACGGCAATCTGTCCACGCCCAGTGGCGCCTTGTATGGCTACAACAACTGGGTTCAGGCCTCGGCCGGCTGTGTCGCCGGCACCGGCGGCGGTTGCCAGTCCGGTGGCGTGTTCGAGCGGCGGATCCTGAAGATCGTGATCGGCGACTGCTCGGGCAAGAATGACGGAGCCTCGTCAATCCCGGTGCTCGGTTTCGGTTGCTACTTCGTGCTGCAACCCGAGGCGCAACAGGGCAACTCGGCGCAGATCTTCGGGCAGTTCGTCAGTCAATGCGAAGGCGACAACGTGCCGGGCCCCAACCCCGCGAACACTTCCGGACCGCAGATCATCCAGTTGTACAAGACCTACATCGACAACAACCAGACGCCGAGTACCGACTCGTAGGAGGTCGTGATGGGACGCAGTGGATACAGACTACCGACTGCCCAGCGCGGCATGGCGATGGTGGAACTGGCGATTACCCTGCCGCTGCTGGCGTTGCTGATGCTGACCTTCGGTGAATTCGGGCGCATGTTGTTCCAGTACAACAGCCTGATGCAGGCCAGCCGTGATGCCGGGCGCTTTGCTGCCGCCCAGGCCTGGAACGCTACCCTTGGCACGGTCAGCCTGAGTTCCTCGCTGATCTCCCAGACCCAGAATGTTGCCGTTTACGGCGTCCCCGCCAATCCCAATGGCTACCCGCCCGTGGTCTCCGGCCTGACCACCGGCAATGTTCAGGTCAGCACGGTGGGGACCGACCATGTCCAGGTCAGCATCAGCTACACCTTCGTGCCGGTGATCGGCAGCGCACTGCCGGCTCTCTATGGCAGCAGCGTGCCGCTGGGCCTGGCCTTGACCTCGACTATCGTGATGAGGGCCTTGTGATGAACGTCCGGCACATGCGTGGGGTGTATATCGTCGAATTTGCCATTGCCAGCCTGGTGCTGTTCACCCTGCTGTTCGGTGCATTGGAAGTCGGCCGGCTGTATTTCACCGTCAACACCCTGAATGAAACGGTACGCCGCGGTGCTCGCCTGGCGGCGGTGTGCGACATCAAGGACCCGGTCATTCTGCGACGGGCGATGTTCAACTCGGCGACCAATACCGGAGCCAGCAGCCTGATCGCCAGCCTCACCAGCGCCAACCTGAATCTGGTGTACCTGGATGCAAACGGCGCGGTGGTCGCCAACCCCAACGATCTGACCAGCAGCAATGGATTTCTCGCCATCCGCTATGTCCGGCTGGAGGTGTCGAATTTCAGTTTCAACCTGCTGATCCCCGGATTTGGCGGGGCGTTCATTTTGCCGATGTTCAAGTCCACCGTGCCGCGCGAAAGCCTGGGTCGACAGCCTGATGCGACGGTCAACCCGGAGATCACACCATGCTAAGTACCCGAGCAGCCCCCGCCACCCCCGCGGCTGACAGATCCGGCATGCGCCTGCTGATCAGTGGGCGGGATGCGCCGGCCTTGAGTCATCTGAAAGCCCTGAGCTCGAAACTGCCCGGCCTGCAGGTCAGCACGCGCCTGGTGAGCAACGGTCATACCGATCCGTTGTATGGGTTGGAGCAGATGCCGGATTTCCTCTTGTTGAGGGTCAGCCACCTGTGGCGCGAGGAGCTGGCGGCGCTGTTGCTGCATCCGGTGAAGGAACGCCCGCCACTTCTGGTCTGCGGCCCGTTGGACGAACGTGAAGGCATGCGCCTGGCGATGCAGGCCGGTGCCCGTGATTTTCTGCCGGAGCCGGTCGCCGCCGAAGAGTTGCAGGCGGCCTTGGGCCGCATGGTCATGGAAGCCCATGCGGAGCAGGGGGCTGGGGGCAAGTTGATTGCGGTGATGAATGCCAAGGGCGGATCGGGCGCTTCCATGCTGGCCTGCAATCTGGCCCATCAGCTCAGCGTGCGGGGTGGGCGAACCCTGCTGCTGGATCTGGACCTGCAGTTTGGCAGCGTGACTCACTGTTTCGATGTCGTGCCGACACACAGTCATGTGGAGGTGCTGCAACAGGTCGACTCCCTGGATGGCATCGCCCTGCGCGGTTACTGCAGTCATTTCAGCCCCACCCTGCATGTGCTGGGTGGGCGTACCGGGGAGCTGTTCCTGGCTCAGGACATCCGCATTGAACAGCTCGAAAGCCTGTTGCGCCTGGCGCGCAGCACCTACGACTGGGTGGTGGTGGATCTGCCCAGGCAGATCGACCATCTCACCGGCATCACCCTGGAGCTCGCCGATCACATCTTCATCGTGCTGCAGCAGAGCCTCAGCCACCTGAAGGATGGCACCCACCTGCTGCGCATTCTGCGCGACGACCTGGGGGTGCAGAACAACCGCCTGCAGGTGGTGGTCAATCGCTACGACAAGTCCGCGGCCGTCAGCCTCAAGGACATTGCCGAGGCATTGCGCTGCACCGATCTGCACAAACTGCCCAACGACTATGCGGTGGTTGGCGAGAGCCAGAACACCGGCGTGCCATTGGAGTTGCACGCGCCGCGAGCCGGCATCACCACGGCCCTGCGTGAGATGAGCCAGCGCCTGATCGGTATCCAGGCCCAGGAGCAGGGTCTGCTCAAACGTACTTTCAGCCGTCTGTTCGGAGGGTAAGCCATGCTCAGCGACTTTCGTAATCGCTTGCGTCAGCAATCCAGCAAGCCAGCCCCGGCAGATGGGCCAGCCGCAGCCATCAGCGGCGAGGACTGTGTCAGCGTGCTCATGGCCTGGGAAGCCAGCGTGCCCGATGTGCTCTACGAGACCCGGACCAAACTCAGTCCGATGGAGACCGAGTGGCGGGAGAAGATCTACCAGCAGTTGCTCAAGGTCATGGACCTGTCCTTGCTGGATACGCTGGAGCCGGCCGACGCCGGGCGGCAGATCCGCGAGCTGAGCCTGCGGCTGCTCGACGAACACTCGGCGCCGGTCAGTGCCAGCAGCCGTCAGCTGATCATCAAGCAGATCACCGATGAGGTGCTGGGGCTTGGGCCGTTGGAGCCGCTGCTGGCCGACCATACGGTGTCCGACATCCTGGTCAACGGCCATGCCTCGGTGTACGTCGAGCGCTTCGGCAAGTTGCAGAGGACCGATGTGCACTTTCGCGACGATCATCATCTGCTGAACATCATCGACCGCATCGTTTCCAGCCTGGGGCGGCGCATTGATGAGTCCTCGCCCTTGGTGGACGCGCGCCTGAAGGACGGCTCGCGGGTCAATGCGATCATTCCGCCGCTGGCCATCGACGGACCGAGCATGTCGATCCGCCGCTTTGCCGTGGACCTGCTCAATACCGAGAGCCTGGTGCAGATGGGCACCCTGACCCCGGCCATCGCCCTGATGCTCAAAGCCATCGTCCGTGGACGGCTCAATGTGCTGATTTCCGGCGGTACCGGCAGTGGCAAGACCACCATGCTCAATGTGCTGTCCAGCTTCATTCCGCATAACGAGCGGATCGTCACCATCGAGGACTCGGCCGAGCTGCAGTTGCAGCAACCCCATGTGGTGCGCCTGGAAACCCGGCCTTCGAACATCGAGGGTCGCGGCGAGGTGAGTCAGCGCGAACTGGTGCGCAACAGCCTGCGGATGCGTCCGGACCGCATCGTGATCGGCGAAGTGCGGGGCGCCGAGGCGCTGGACATGTTGACCGCGATGAACACCGGGCACGATGGTTCGCTGACCACCATTCACGCCAACACCGCGCGTGATGCCCTGGGGCGGATCGAGAACATGGTATCGATGACCGGCGCGACGTTTCCGATCAAGGCCATGCGCCAGCAGATCGCCTCGGCCATCGGCGTGGTGATCCAGCTGGAACGCCAGGAGGACGGTACGCGGCGCCTGGTCAGCGTGCAGGAGATCAATGGCATGGAGGGTGAAATCATCACCATGACCGAGATCTTCAGCTTTGTGCGCAGTGGCATCGGTGAGAAGGGCGAGGTGCTCGGCGAGTTCCGTCCCACCGGGATGGTGCCGGCGTTTCGCAACGTGCTGGCCAAGCGTGGCATTGAATTGCCGCTGAGCCTGTTCCGGCCGGAATGGATGGAGGACCAGCCATGAGCCAGATCCCCAGCGAATTTATCCTGGCGTTCCTCGGCATGGTGTTTACCGCCATGTTTCTGCTCAGCCAGGGCTTGGTCATACCGGTGTTCGGTGAGGCCAGCAAGGTGCGCAAGCGTATTCGCGGTCGGCTGAATCTGCTGGAGCGCGCGAGCAACCTGCCGAACATGCAGTCGATACTGCGGCAGAAATATTTACGCCGCCTGTCACCGCTGGAGGCTCGCCTGGAGCAGTTGCCCGCGATGGAGAGCCTGGCACAGATGATCGAGCAGTCCGGGCACCAGTACCGTGCCTACCGGGTGCTGTTGCTGGGGCTGGTGCTGGCTAGCGCAGTGGGGGTGCTGTTGTGGGCGCTGCTGCAGATCTGGTGGGTGGCGCTGCCGGCGGCGCTGGCGGTGTTCTGGCTGCCGGTGCTGAAGATTTCCCGTGACCGCAGCAAGCGTTTTGCCGAGTTCGAAGAGGGCTTGCCGGATGCGCTGGATGCCGTGTGCCGGGCGCTGCGTGCCGGTCACCCGTTCAATGAAACCCTGCAACTGGTTGCCGATGAGCACCAGGGCCCGGTCGCTCAAGAATTCGGCCTGACGTTTTCCGACATCAACTACGGCAACGATGTGCGCAGGGCGATGCTTGGCCTGCTGGAACGCATGCCGAGCATGACGGTGATGATGCTGGTGACCACCGTGCTGATCCACCGTGAAACAGGGGGCAACCTGACGGAAGTGCTGGAGCGCCTGAGCAGCTTGATCCGCGGGCGCTTTCGCTTTCAGCGCAAGGTCCGGACGCTCTCGGCCGAAGGGCGCATGTCGGGCTGGATACTGGTTTCGATGCCCTTCGTACTGGCGGCGGCGATCGTGCTTTCGAGCCCGACCTATCTGCCCTTGCTGTTTCAGGAGCCACTGGGCCAGAAACTGGTGATCGGGGCGTTCGTCGCGATGCTGATCGGCATTTTCTGGATACGCAAAATCATCCGGATCCAGGTTTGAACGGCGGCGTTCGCAGGGGGTGAGGTCATGGATTATCTATTGAGTCTGATCAATCGCGTGGTGGGCAACGAAGCGCTCGCGCGCCTGCTGTTCTGCGCGGCCATCGGCCTGAGCGTGGTGTTCGCGGTGGCGACCCTGGTGCTGCTGGTGATGGGGCTGCAAGACCCGGTGCAGCGTCGCCTGTTGCTGATCAAGCGTGGCCACGGCACGGTGACTCGGGAGGCGCCGAGCAACCTGCAGTTGATGCTTGAACAGGTAGGCCAGCGTTTTGTGGCGCAAGAGCAGGACCATGTCTCCGCGACCCGGACCTTGCTGATCCACGCCGGGTATCGCTCGCCCGCGGCGGTGCAGATGTACTGGGCTCTGCGCTTGCTGTCGCCGTTACTCATGCTGGGCTTGGCGGTGCTGGTGCTGCCGCTGATTCCGAAACTGTCGCTGCTCCTGGGGATCTTCCTGCTGATTCTGGCAACCGGTATCGGCTGGCTGGCGCCGGCCCTCTATGTCAGTGCGCGGCGACAGGCGCGCACCACCCGCTTGCTGGTGGCCTTTCCCGATGCGCTTGACCTGATGGTGGTCTGTGTCGAGTCCGGCTTGGCGTTGCCCCAGGCCATCGAACGAGTGTCCGAGGAAATGGCGGTCAGCCAACCGGACCTGGCCCTGGAGCTGGCGCTGGTCAACTCTGAAATCCGTGCCGGTATTCCCAGCACCGAAGCCCTCAAGCGCCTGGCGGATCGGACGGGACTGGAGGACATCCGCGGCCTGGTGAGCCTGCTGGCGCAGAGCATCCGCTTTGGTACCAGCGTTGGCACCACCTTGCGCATTTACGCTGAGGAGTTTCGCGACCGGCGTACTCAGCTGGCGGAGGAAAAGGCCGCAAAAGTGGGGACCAAGTTGATATTTCCACTGATTTTCTGCCTGTGGCCGAGCTTTTTCCTGGTGGCCATAGGTCCGGCAATCATTGGTGTATTCAAGGTCTTCGGGAAGTTATGAAGGACGCAGGCAGGCTGCAGTAGATGCGCGCCAGCCTGCTCCATCGGCGGATGGGGCAGGTTGGCGATGACGGTTCGAAGGGTGGCCGCGAAGCTTCAGGCGCGCCGCTGACAGTAACGGCTTACTTCCCCTTGCCCGAGTATTCCTTGTAGTACTCGGGGATCGCGTGTTTGTAGCTCTCCATCCAGCGCTGCAGGCTCAACTCCCGTTCACCGGGGGTCGCTGGCTGCGGCGTGCGCGACGCTATCTGATTGCGGTTCTGCAGTTGCAACCAGACTTCGGTGACCTGCTGCTGCGGGGAGGATGGACCGGGTTCGATGGCCTGGGCCGCGAGGGGAAGCAGCAAGAGGCCCAGGCAACTGAGCATGTTGTGTTTCATCACTACCTCTGCGTTGTCGAGGGAATGGCTTCGGGGTGTGCCGGATCGCCGGCGGTCGCTACCCGATCATTGGGCGCCGTGGTCCTGAGTTTTTCTGCGCGGGCCTTGGCTTCGGTGACTTGCTCCGGACTCAGGCCGACACGGCTGACCACTTCCGAGGCTTGTTTCCAGTTCCCTTGATAGATCAGCAAGGTCACCAGATTGAGAGCCGGCAATTGATCCGACTGCTTGAGCTCCATGGCCGTGATGAACTCGAAACGGGCCTCTTTCAGGCGCCGTTGATTGAGATAGACCACGCCTAGATCGTTGCGGATTTTCTCGTCGGTGGGCGATAGCCGGGCTGCACGTTGCAGGTGCACCAGGGCCTGTTCGTTGTCGTTGCGCCCCGCGGCCAGTTGTCCCAGGCCATGTTCGCCTTCGGCGGCCAGGCAGCCACCGAGCAGACTGCGGTATAGCGGGTCGGCTTCGCGTTGACCCAGCAGGCGGTAGATCTTGGCCTTGCGCAGGCGCACCGCCGGAAGGTCATCCGGCAGGCGTTGCAGGTTGGCCAGGCCAGCATGCAGTTTGCCGCCGTTGATCATTTCGTCTGCCAGGCTGAGTGACAATTCCTGGTCGGAGTTGATCTTGGCGCAGTCTTGCGGAGCGCTCAGCGACGACCAGGACGCGCCTCCAGGTGATGCGCAGCCACTGAGCATCGCCAGCCCTATCGCTACCATCATGGTTTTCATTTTCCGTTCCCGTAATGCGCGCGATGCTCGGGTCATGACCCCCAGGCACGGCCTGTCCAGGTCCTGATTGCTCAGTTTCATCACCAGGGAGGAGCCAAGGTGCTGGTTCATTGCGATAGTCCACTGCGCCGATCAAAGTCGCCGTCTTCCAGGAAGTACATGCGGAACCAGTTCGGATCGTAATTGCGCAACGGCTCACCCGGTAGCGAAGGCAACTGGGCATTGGCGGCCAGTGGTTGCACCAGATGGGGGGTGACCACCATCAGCAGCTCCTTCTCTTCACGATTGATCGTGGAGTCGCGAAAGAACGCGCCGATGATGGGAATGTTGCCCAGGCCCGGCAGCTTGCTCACGCTGGAGCTGTTGTTGGTGCTGATCAGGCCGCTGATCACGAAGCTCTCGCCGTCAGCCAGGGAAATGCTGGTGTCGGTTCGCCGCACGATCAGTGCCGGGACTCGGGTGCTGGAGATGATCACGCCGTTGTTGTAATCGAGTTCGCTGACTTCCGGCGCCACTTTCAGGGTGATGCGGTTGTTGCTGATGACCGTGGGGGTCAGGGTCAGGCGGATACCGAATTCCTTGTATTCGATGGAAATGTTGTCGCTGCCAGAGCTCGGCACCGGGATCGGCACCTCGCCACCGGCGAGGAAGCTTGCACTCTGCCCGCTCAGGGCCACCAGGCTGGGACGGGCCAGGGTATAGGCGAAGCCGCTGCCTTCAAGTGCGTTGATGACCCCCAGCACATTGCCGCCGCCAAAGCCGATATTGAAGCTGCCATTATTCAGCGGGATGCGGGGGGCCAGGTTGCCGACCTGCCCGGGTGTCACGGTGACGCCGGGAACGGATCCGGGCGAGCCAAACAGAAAATTGCCGCTCTTGCCGAAGATCGAGGTGCTGGCTTCCTTCAGCTTGGTACGGCTGACTTCGACAAAGCGGATGTCGGTCTGCACTTGGCTGGGTAGTAGGGTGCTTTCAGAGGGGGGGACCTGCGAGCCCACCAGCGACTGGGCGGCTTTGCCCTGGACGAAGATCATGCTTTGCCGTGGCGCGCTGGAACAGGCGCTCCAGACCATCAGGCTGGTGGCGCCGGGCGCAATGCCGGTCAGCAGGTAGGAATCATTGCCATTGAGGTGTACGTCGACGATTTTAGGATCGCCCACCGCCAGACGGGTGATGGCCACGGGAGAGCGTATGGCGGTCTGCATGCCCTCGCTGACCTCAAGCACTGCTGGTAATGGTTCCAGTCCCGCACAATTGTTGGCTGCTGCCAGGGTCACTCCTGTGGGTAAACCGGTAAACATGAGTGCCCATGCCATTCGCTTGAATATCTGCAAGCAATCACTGTTCATTTACTGCTTCCTTGATTGGCTGGGAGGGTCAGCCGGGACAGTCGGGCGCCACGAATCATTCGTCAGAGCACTCTGAAATAGGCTTTTCCTTGCTGATCCCAGATAACTGTTTCGTTATCTGACGTTAGCGTAGAAAGTTCAAAATGCTATTAATTGTAAAAAAAAACTGCCTATGACCTGGACCTTCACCGCCCCCTTGCCGAGAGGGGGCTTGCTGCAGTCCGCGTGCCCCAGGGAACGGCCCCGGACGGATGTTTCAGGGGCATTCAGGGGCCGCTCAGTTTCAGCTAAGTTTTCCCTCGTAACCTCTGCCCCGCGCCAATTCAGGCGACGTTAGGGAGAGGTCCTAGATGAAGCCATTGAGCCCGGCCAATTGGCTGAACAAAGTGCCCGAAGTGACGCTGTCCTTCTGGGTGATCAAGATCATGTCCACCACGGTCGGGGAAACCTGTGCCGATTACCTGGCTGTCGATGCCGGCCTGGGGCAGGGGGTGACCAGCATCGGCATGGCGCTGCTGTTGGCGCTGGCGTTGTTCGCGCAGTTGCGTACCCGGGCCTACACGCCCTGGATCTACTGGTTGAGCGTGGTGCTGGTGAGCATCGTCGGCACCCAGGTCACTGATGTGCTGACCGATCAGTTGGGCGTCAGTCTGTATCTCAGCACGGCACTGTTTGCCTTGCTGTTGGCGATCAACCTGGCTGTCTGGTACGGCGTTGAACGCAGTCTTTCGATCCGACAGATCGTGACTCCCCGGCGCGAATTGTTCTATTGGGCGACAGTGCTGTGCACCTTTGCCCTGGGGACCGCCGCCGGTGATCTGGCCACCGAGGCGCTGGGATTGGGCTTCACCTTGGGAGTGGTGATCTTTGCCGTACTGATCTGCGTGGCCTTTGCCGCCTGGCGATTGGGGGGCAACGCGGTACTGACCTTCTGGATCGCCTACATCCTCACGCGCCCTTTCGGCGCCTCCTTGGGCGACCTTCTGACTCAGGCCAAGACCTATGGCGGCCTTGGTCTGGGGGCGACCTGGACCAGCGGGATCTTCCTGTGCGTGATTTTCCTGCTGGTGACGGCTGCGCAGATCAGCGTGGCTGGTCGCCAGCGTGTTACTGAGTGATTTGCTCATTTTCAATCAAGGAATCAATGATGGCTCATTTCCATTCTGTTACTCGTAAGCTCATGATCCTCTCCGCAATCGTCCTGCTGGGGGGCGCCGCCGGATGTTCCAAGACTGGCGATGAACCAAAGTCCCCAGCGCCAGCTCAGGTTGTGGCCGGCCAGGGCACGGTATCCAAGCTGGGGGATCTGTCGGCGTTCCAAGGCATCAGTGCCGAGGTGGCGGCTTTGGTGGACAAGAACGATCTGAGCGCGGCCAAGAGCCGGATCAAGGATCTGGAGCTCTCCTGGGATAGCGCCGAAGCGGGATTGAAACCCCGAGCCGCAGCTGACTGGCACGTGCTGGACAAGGCAATCGATCGCGCACTCGACGCGTTGCGCGCCGGCAGTCCACGGCAAGCCGACTGCAAACTGGCCATGGATGAGCTGCTCAAGACGTTCAATTCATTGCAGGGCAAGCAATGAAGCCCGCTGCCGCGAGGTCGGGGCGCCGCTGTGTGTAACAGGCTGGGTGATGGCCGATCAAGGTGAATCACGCTGGGCGCGGCATCCCTCCGGGGGGAGGCCGCGCTTGATTGATTGTGGAGGTGCTATGCGGATCTTGCTGGTGGAAGACGATGTCATGATCGGCGAGGCCATTGTCGGAGCGCTCAAGGACGCGGGCCACGCCGCCGATTGGGTGCGCAATGGGGGCAGCGCTCTGGCCGCCCTGGACACCCAGCATTATGACCAGGTGCTGTTGGATCTCGGGCTGCCGGGCAAGGACGGGCTGCAAGTCCTCGACACCCTGCGCCGCGGCGGTAATCCGGTGCCGCTGTTGATCATCACCGCCCGCGACAGCCTGGATGAGCGTTTGCGCGGCCTCGACGGCGGTGCGGATGACTACCTATCCAAGCCCTTTGCCATGGCCGAGCTGTTGGCGCGCATGCGTGCGGTGATGCGCCGCAAGGGCGGAAGTGCGGCGCCGCTGTTGAGCAATGGCGTGGTGTCGCTGGACCCGGTCTCGAAGCAGGCGAGCACCGCGCAGCAGGCCGATGTGCAGCTGTCGAACCGGGAGTTTGCCCTGTTGCAGGCGCTGTTGATCCGGCCCGGGGCGATTCTCTCGCGCAGTGAACTCGAGGACCGCATCTACGGTTGGGGCGACGAAGTGGAAAGCAACGCCGTGGAGTTTCTGATTCACGCCTTGCGCCGCAAGCTGGGCAGCCAGGTGATCAAGAACGTCAGGGGGATGGGATGGATGGTTTCAAAAAGCGTCTGAGCGAGTCGGTCCAGCTCCGCCTGTCCATCGTGCTGTCGACGGCAATTCTGATCGTTGCCCTGCTGGCGGCGGTCTTCGCCTTTGTTACGGCATTCGACGAGGCTCGGGAAATGCAGGACAACACCCTGCGCCAGGTCGCGGCCTTGTTCGAGCGCCAGCAGATGAGCCTGAGGTACTCCGAGCCTGAGCAACCGATCGAGGGCGACAACGAGGAGTCCCGGGTGGTCATCCAGTACCTGGCCGATGGCGCCAGGGCGAGCGCAGATGACGACAGCAGTGCGCCTTTGCCCTTGCCGACCACGCTGGCCGATGGTTGGTCGACGCAGAAAGTGGGGGACGAGCCGTTCCGGGTGCTGGTCAAGACCACTGCCCAGGGGCAGCGCATTGCCGTGGCTCAGGAAATGGGCGCCCGGGACAAAGAAGCGCGCGAGAGTGCCGCGCGCAGCCTGCTTCCGTTCCTGTTTTTGTTCCCCGTGCTGTTGCTGGTGCTGGCCAACCTGGTACGCACGTTGTTTCGTCCGATCGAGGTCTTGGCGGCGGAGATCGATCAGCGAGGCGAGCAGGAGTTGCATCCGATCGATGAAGGGCATTTGCCTACGGAAGTCCGCCCCTTTGTGCGGGCGATCAATCGACTGCTGGCCCGGGTGACCCGTTCCATGGAGGTGCAGCGACGTTTTGTTGCGGATGCGGCCCATGAGCTGCGTTCGCCGATGACGGCCCTGTCCCTGCAGGCCGAGCGGCTGGCCACTGTGGAAATGTCGAGCCAGGCCATGGAGCGTCTGCTGCTGTTGCGGCGGGGCATCGAGCGCAGCAAGAAGTTGATCGATCAGCTGTTGAGCCTGGCGTTTGCGCAGTCCGGTGCCGGGGTCGGTGTGGCCCTGGTTTCAGTGCACGGGGTCTATCGGCAGGTACTGGAGGACCTGCTGCCGCTGGCGGAAGAAAAGGCGATCGATATCGGCGTGGAGGGTGGGCAGGACGGCCAGGTGCGCATCAGCGAGGTGGACTTGCAGGTGCTGGTGAAGAACCTGGTGGACAACGCCATTCGCTATACCCCGCCGGGGGGCAAGGTGGATTTGTCGGTGAGCCTGGAGCGCAGCGCGGTGCGGCTGAAGGTCTGCGACACGGGCCCGGGTATCGCGCCGGAGGAGCGTGATCGGGTGTTCGACCCGTTCTATCGCTGCCTGGGGAGCGAGGAACTGGGTTCGGGGCTGGGGCTTTCCATCGTCAAGGTCATCGCCGAGCGTTATGGCGCCCGGATCCGTTTCGCTTACACCGATGAGCAGGCCAGGACCGGGTTGTGCGTCTGGGTGGAGTTTGCACGGGGCGAGCCGGGTCGCGAGGATTAGACGCGGGGCAGAATTGGCTTTTGAATGCCCCGGATATTCTGTAGCCTTGCGCGGCTCCAATGCTGTCCGTACCTGATGAACTCACTCTCCCGGCGGGGCCCTAGACGGTCCGGAGCCGGTGGTATACTCGACTTTCGCGCCCAAGCGCCTGCAGGTCTTGCGAACATGACGCAAATTTCCGAACGCCTTCTGGTTCAAGCCCACCTCGACGCCAAACAGCCCAAACCCTTGAGTGCTGAGCAAGAGGCCCATTTTCGTGCCGCCATCGCTGCCGAGCTCAAGGCTCAGGACGCGGTGCTGGTTGCGCATTTCTATTGTGATCCGGTGATTCAGGCCCTGGCTGAAGAGACCGGTGGCTGTGTTTCCGACTCCCTGGAAATGGCCCGTTTCGGCAACGCGCATCCGGCCAAGACCGTGGTGGTGGCCGGGGTGCGCTTCATGGGTGAGACGGCGAAGATTCTCAACCCTGAAAAACGCGTGCTGATGCCGACGCTGGAGGCCACTTGCTCGCTCGATCTGGGTTGCCCGGTGGACGAGTTCTCGGCCTTCTGCGATCAGCACCCCGAGCGCACCGTAGTGGTTTATGCCAATACTTCGGCGGCGGTCAAAGCCCGTGCCGACTGGGTGGTGACGTCCAGCTGCGCGCTGGAGATCGTCGAAAGCCTGATGGATAACGGCGAGAAGATCATCTGGGGCCCGGACAAGCACCTGGGCACCTACATCCAGCGCCAGACCGGGGCTGACATGCTGCTCTGGGATGGGGCCTGCATCGTTCACGAAGAGTTCAAGTCCAAGCAACTGGAAGACATGAAGGCGCTGTACCCGGATGCGGCCATCCTGGTGCACCCCGAGTCCCCCAGCTCGGTGATCGAACTGGCGGATGCGGTCGGTTCCACCAGCCAGCTGATCGCCGCCGCACAGCGTCTGCCGAACAAGACCTTCATCGTCGCCACCGACCGCGGCATCTTCTACAAGATGCAGCAGCTGTGCCCGGACAAGGTGTTCATCGAGGCGCCTACGGCCGGTAACGGCGCAGCGTGCCGCAGTTGCGCTCATTGCCCGTGGATGGCGATGAATACCCTGGAGCGCACCCTGCAGTGCCTGCAACAGGGCAGCAACGAGATTCAGGTGGACCCGGCGCTGATCCCCAATGCCGTTCGGCCGCTCAAGCGCATGCTGGACTTCACTCAGGCGGCGCGGATGAAACTGGCGGGCAATGCCTGATCGGTTGTCTCGTGTGCAAGCAAAAACGCCCCGATCGGTCGGGGCGTTTTTGTGTGTGGCGTATTACTTTTTCTTCTGCTTGGGAATGCGCACCAGCTGGGTGTTGGAGTAAATGTCGTGCCAGCTGCGTTTCTGCTGGTCCACCAGCACCCAGAAGAAGCCCAGGCCAGCGCAGAGCCAGGAGGCAATGGACACCATGAAGCGCAACAGCGCCTGCCACAGGCTGATACGGCTGCCATCGGCATTCTGTACGCGGATGCCCCAGACCTGCATGCCCAGGGTCTGCCCGGAATGGGTCCAGAATTTGGCGAAGAAGCCGAACAGCACAAACAGCAGGACGGTGGAGTAAAGCGGGTCGCCATCCAGAGCGCCGGATTCGGTCAAGGCACGCATCCGCGCTTCGCCGATGATCTGCATCTGGATCAGCTTGTAGAGGCCGCCCGTGACGATCAGCAGGGCGACGCACAGCAGAAAATCATAGAACATCGCTGCCAGGCGACGACCCAGGCCGGCGGCGGGAAACTCGCCTTGGGGGCTTAGCAGATGTTTCGACATGACAGGCTCTCGACTGAAAAAAGAAGCCATTTTACGGAATTGCGCGCACAAAAAAGCCCCTGATGTCAGCATCAGGGGCTTTTTCGTTACAGACGATTAAGCTTCTGCTTGTACTTCGTCAGCTTGCATGCCTTTCTGGCCTTGCACAGCGATGAAGGTCACTTTTTGGCCTTCTTTCAGGCTCTTGAAGCCGTTGCCCTGAATAGCGCGGAAGTGTACGAACAGATCCGGACCGCTTTCTGGAGTGATAAAACCAAAACCTTTCTCGTCGTTAAACCACTTGACGGTACCGCTCTGACGTTGGGACATTTCTTATTTCCTTTGACGCTAAAAAAATTAATGACAGTCTCTTCCTCATGGAAGAGTACTGGGCTGGGTTGCAGGAAAGTAAGAGACGTCGAACGGGTTGTAGCAAACTTGTTAGCTACTGCCCAGGTCACGATTCCAAGCGACCCATGCAAACACAGTGGGGAAACTCTACGCCAACTACGGGAGAAAAAACAAGCCCCGCGAAGCCCCGGTTTTACTCAGCTTGCCGAGGTTTGGCGCAACTAGCGTGCAGGGCTTATTCGATAGAGTTGTTCAATTGTTTTCAGACGTTATAAGTGAAATTCAGTATCGAAAATATGCACTGTTTTATGGCGGTTGCGTTACAGATTAGTGCACTTTTAACGCAACCGCGTTACTTATAGAAACAGTCCCTCAGCCTCGATAGTAGCGTTGGGGTACGAATGGCATTTTGCTTACAAGCATTGGCACCTTTTTCCCACGTACTATCGCTGCAACTGGCGTATCAAGTGCGCAGTGCTGGATATCGAGGTAACCCATCGCCAATGGACCGCCGAGTGTCGGACCGAAGCCACCGCTGCAAACGCTGCCGATGATGTTCCCTTCGGCGTCGACGATTTCCGCGCCTTCACGCACGGGGGTACGTTCCTGAGGCAGCAGGCCGACACGTTTGCGAGCGACGCCGCCCTGTTGTTGGGCAAAGATCACCTCGGCACCAGGGAAACCGCCGGCGCGTGGGCCATCCGCGCGGCGGGCCTTGGAGATGGCCCACAGCAGGCTGGCCTGAATCGGCGTGGTGTTGCTGTTCATGTCGTGGCCGTACAGGCACAGGCCGGCTTCCAGGCGCAGGGAGTCGCGGGCGCCGAGGCCGATGGCCGCCACTTCCGGTTCGGCCAGCAGGGCACGGGCGAGTTTTTCCGCGTGCTCGGCAGGAACCGAGATTTCGAAACCGTCTTCACCGGTGTAGCCCGAACGGCTGACAAAGCAGTCCAGGCCCAGCACGGTCACCGGCTTGAACTGCATGAAGGTCATCTTCGCTACTTCCGGCGCCAGGCGCGCCAGCACTGTGACCGCCGCCGGGCCTTGCAGGGCCAGCAGGGCGCGTTCTTCGAACAGCGGCTGAATGTCGCACTGCTTGCCGATGTGCTGGCGCAGGTGGGCCAGGTCCTGCTCCTTGCAGGCGGCGTTGACCACCAGGAACAGCTGGTCGTCGCCCAGATTGGCGACCATCAGGTCGTCGAGGATGCCGCCTTGGTCATTGGTGAACATGGCATAGCGCTGCATGCCCACCGGCAGGTCGATGATGTCCACCGGCACCAGGGTTTCCAGGGCCTGGGCGGCATTGGCGCCGCGCAACAGAATCTGCCCCATGTGGGACACATCGAACAGCCCGGCCTGCTCACGGGTGTGCTGGTGTTCCTTCATCACCCCCAGTGGGTACTGCACCGGCATGTCGTAACCGGCGAATGGCACCATGCGGGCGCCGAGTTCCAGGTGCAGGCTGTGCAATGGGGTTTTCAACAGTGTTTCGGTGGACATGGGCAACTCCTGAAAAAACTGCGGATACGGGCGACGTATCAGCACTCGATAATGTTCACGGCCAGACCGCCACGGGCGGTCTCCTTGTATTTGCTTTTCATGTCGGCGCCGGTCTGGCGCATGGTGCGGATGACCTTGTCGAGGGAGACGAAGTGCTGGCCGTCGCCGCGCAGGGCCATGCGCACCGCATTGATGGCTTTCACTGAACCCATGGCGTTGCGCTCGATGCAGGGCACCTGCACCAGGCCGCCGATCGGGTCGCAGGTCAGCCCGAGGTTGTGTTCCATGCCGATTTCCGCGGCGTTCTCCACCTGCTGCACGCTGCCGCCGAGGACTTCGCACAAGGCCCCGGCGGCCATCGAGCAGGCCACGCCGACTTCGCCCTGGCAACCGACTTCGGCGCCGGAGATCGAAGCGTTTTCCTTGTACAGGATGCCGATGGCCGCAGCCGTGAGGAGAAAACGCACCACTCCGTCTTCGTTGGCCCCGGGAATGAAGCGCATGTAGTAGTGCAACACCGCCGGGATGATCCCGGCCGCACCATTGGTGGGCGCAGTGACCACGCGTCCGCCGTTGGCGTTTTCCTCGTTGACCGCCAGGGCGTAGAGATTGACCCAATCCAGCACCGACAGCGCATCACGCAGCGCCGCTTCCGGGTGCTGGCACAACTGGCGGTGCAGGGCGGCGGCGCGGCGCTTGACCTTGAGCCCGCCCGGCAGGATTCCCTCGTTGCGACAACCGGCGGCCACGCAGTCCTGCATCACCTGCCAGATCTTCAGCAGGCCGGCGCGGGTTTCCGCTTCCGGGCGCCAGGCGCTTTCGTTGGTCAGCATCACCTGGCTGATGGACAGGCCATAGGTGCTGCAATGTTGCAGCAGCTCCTTGGCGGTCTTGAAGGGGAAGGTCAGGCGAGTGGTGTCTTCGACGATACGGTCGGCGCCGGCGGCGTCTTCGTCGACCACGAAACCGCCGCCAACGGAGTAGTACTCACGGCTGCGGATCTGCAGGCCGGCGCTATCGAAGGCACGGAAAATCATGCCATTGGGGTGATAGGCCAGGGGTTTGCGGATCATTGCCAGGTGTTCTTTCTCGTTGAACGCAATGCTGTGTTCACCGAGCAGGTTGATACGTCCGCTGCTGCGTATGGCCTGCAGGCGAGCGCCGATGTTCTCGGTATTCACGCTGTCCGGTTGTTCGCCTTCCAGGCCCAGCAACACCGCCTTGTCGCTGCCGTGGCCCTTGCCGGTGGCGCCCAGCGAGCCGTACAGCTCGACCTTGACGCAAGCGCTGGCCGCCAGCAGGTCATCGCGGCGCAGGCCTTCGACAAAGCGCGCGGCCGCGCGCATCGGGCCAACGGTGTGGGAGCTGGAGGGGCCGATGCCAATCTTGAACAGGTCGAACACGCTCAGGGACATGTTGGTTCTCCGGTTTCTTGTTATGGAGGCAGCGGCAAGCGGCAAGCTGCAAGTCAGACGCCGATCGGCTCTTTCTTGCAGCTTGAGGCTACTAGCTTGTGGCTGCCTTAGGCGTAGCTTTCGATCGACGGGCAGGCACACACCAGGTTGCGGTCGCCGAACACGTTGTCGACCCGGCCAACCGGCGGCCAGTACTTGCCTTCGATCAGCGAGGCCACTGGGTACACGGCCTGCTCACGGCTATACGGATGGGACCACTCGCCCACCAGTTCGGCCGCGGTGTGCGGAGCGTTCTTCAGTGGGTTGTCGTCCTTGTCCAGGCTGCCGTTTTCCACCGCGCGGATTTCCTCGCGGATGCGGATCATGGCGTCGCAGAAGCGGTCCAGTTCTTCCTTGGATTCGCTTTCGGTCGGCTCGATCATCAGGGTGCCGGCCACCGGGAAGGACATGGTCGGGGCGTGGAAGCCAAAATCGATCAGGCGCTTGGCCACGTCATCGACGCTGATGCCGCTGCTGTCTTTCAAAGGACGCAGGTCGAGGATGCATTCGTGGGCCACCAGGCCGTTGCTGCCGGTGTAGAGCACGGGGTAGTGCTCTTCCAGGCGCCGCGAAATGTAGTTGGCGTCGAGGATCGCCAGCTGCGACGCGCGCTTGAGGCCGGCGCCGCCCATCATGCGGATGTACATCCAGGTGATCGGCAGGATGCTCGCGCTGCCGAACGGTGCGGCGCAGACCGCGCCTTCCTTGCGTTCCATCGCGGCATGGCCGGGCAGGAACGGCGTCAGGTGGGATTTGACGCCAATCGGGCCGACGCCCGGGCCGCCACCACCGTGGGGAATGCAGAAGGT